>Ga0265602_1000116_pt1 | contig 9754 bp, 10 predicted proteins | sample saktaT_6_FD_197242 | JGI IMG/M metagenome (GOLD analysis project Ga0265602, IMG submission 197242) | Metatranscriptome of saline water microbial communities from Sakinaw Lake, British Columbia, Canada - sak_2013_6_6_36m (Metagenome... | ecosystem: Environmental > Aquatic > Non-marine Saline and... | reverse complement strand
CTCTTACGGACGAGTAGGTGGGTAGCAAGGTGCAAAATCTCACCCGTGGCGAATATCACCAAAGGAAGTAAGCAATGCTACAAAACTACCTTCCCATCCTGCTTTTCCTGATGATTGGTGCGGGTACCGGGGTGGGGGCTATCGTAACGGGGTTTATCTTGGGTCCACATCGACCTGAGAGCGAGAAGATTTCTCCCTACGAATGCGGGTTTGAAGCGTTCGAAGACTCGCGCCTGAAGTTCGATGTACGCTATTATCTGGTTGCCATTTTATTTATCCTCTTCGACGTAGAAGTCGCTTTCCTTTTTCCTTGGGGTGTGGTGTTGAAGCAATTAGGGCTACCAGGATTGGTAGCGATGACGTTATTCCTTGGAATTTTGGTCGTTGGTTTTGTCTATGAGTGGAAAAGGGGGGCCCTAGAATGGGAATAGAGGGGATTCTTGATAAAGGCTTCGTGACCACGACTGCTGATGCGGTTATCAATTGGGCACGTACCGGTTCAACGTGGCCGATGACCTTTGGTCTTGCTTGTTGTGCTATAGAAATGATGAACGCGGGTGCTGCACGTTATGATCTGGATCGTTTTGGCATTGTATTTCGGCCAAGTCCGCGTCAATCAGACCTAATGATCGTAGCGGGAACGGTGACCAATAAGATGGCACCAGCGTTACGTAAGGTTTATGATCAGATGGCTGAACCACGTTGGGTGATTTCCATGGGATCTTGTGCCAACGGTGGAGGTTATTATCATTATTCTTATTCCGTGGTACGCGGTTGTGACCGGATTATTCCAGTGGATATTTATGTACCTGGCTGTCCACCCACCGCTGAAGCATTAATCTACGGAATCTTGCAGTTACACAAAAAAATTCAACGGACCAATACCATTGCCCGCTAATCGCTGGGGATTGGTCGGTCTCTCACGCCGAAGATCTTATGAATAGACTGAGCTTGGCGGAACGTCTACGAAACCACTTCGAGGGCGTTTATACAGCGTGTATTCGACAATGCGGACAGTTTATCGTAACCGTACCGCCAGAACGTTTGCTGGACATTGCTCGGCAATTGCGAGATGAACCGGATCTCCGCTTTGATATGCTCGTGGATTTGTGTGGAGTAGACTATCTCACCTATGGTGATGGTGGTTGGAAAGGTGAGCGGTTCGCGGTTGTTTATCAATTATTGTCTATTGTCCGCAATGAACGCGTGCGTGTGAAAGTTTTCGTGAATGGTGATCCCCCGATTGTCGATTCGGTAATCGAGTTGTGGCAGTCCGCAGATTGGTATGAACGCGAGGCATTCGATCTGTTCGGTATAGTCTTTAATGGACATCCGGATCTACGTCGCATTCTTACTGATTACGGTTTTATGGGTCATCCTTTCCGAAAGGATTTCCCGGTCATCGGTAATGTGGAAATGCGCTACGATCCGATCCGTGGACGAGTTGTTTACCAGCCAGTAACCATCGAAGATCGCGTTCTAAACCCCCGTGTTATCCGTAAAGATAACCGCTACGCGGTGATAAATGAGGATGGCATGGGTGTCAACTACCCCGCCTAAAGCAGCCGGTAAAGACCGGTATTTTTACCGACGGTTGAAAAACCGTCTCCTTTCCTCCCCGCCCTGAAGGGTGGGGTTTCTCGGAGACACTGATGAATGAGGGAGATTAGCAATCCGCCATGGCAGAGATCAGAAACTACACCTTGAATTTCGGGCCACAACACCCTGCGGCGCATGGTGTGTTACGTCTGGTGTTGGAACTTGACGGTGAGGTGGTACAACGTGCCGACCCTCATATCGGGTTACTCCACCGTGGCAGCGAGAAATTAGCGGAAAGCCGAATCTTCAATCAGAACATCGGCTATATGACACGTATGGACTACATGTCCACGATGATCAATGAGCACGCCTATGTATTGGCAATCGAACGTTTACTCGGCATCCAAGTGCCTATTCGGGCACAGTATATTCGGGTGATGTTTGATGAAATCAGTCGTCTCATGAATCATTTGCTCTTTCTTGCTGCTCATGGTCTTGATATTGGGGCCATGACTATGTTCCTCTATTGTTTTCGGGAACGTGAGGATCTGCTCGATTGTTATGAGGCGGTGTCGGGATCGCGGGTCCATACTCAATATTACCGCCCGGGAGGAGTGTATCGGGATTTACCCGATACTATGCCGAAATATCAACCTTCCAAGTGGAATAGCACTCAGGATATTGAGCGGCTCAATGCCAATCGGCAAGGGTCGCTTTTGGATTACCTGTGGGATTTTACCGAGCGTTTCCCTGGGTATGTGGATGAATATGAAACTCTGCTCACTGATAATCGCATTTGGAAACAACGTACCGTTGGAATTGGTGTGGTCACTCCCGAGCGTGCGCTTCAATTAGGGTTTACCGGCCCGATGCTTCGTGGTTCAGGTATCGAGTGGGACTTGCGTAGAAAACAACCATACGCAGTATATGATCAGCTTGATTTCGATATTCCGGTGGGAACTAATGGAGATTGTTATGATCGATATCTGGTCCGCGTAGAAGAACTCCGTCAGTCCAATCGAATTATTCGTCAGTGTATCGATTGGCTACGCCAACATCCTGGTTCGGTAATGGTGGATGATCCTAAGGTGGCTCCCCCCTCGCGGGAAAAAATGAAGCATAATATGGAGTCGTTGATTCATCACTTTAAGTTGTTCACGGAAGGCTACGTGGTACCGGAAGGGGAGGTTTATGCAGCCATTGAACATCCGAAAGGGGAACTTGGTGTATATCTGATCTCAGATGGAGCCAATATGCCTTATCGCTTTAGAGTTCGGGCTGCGGGTTTCCCTCATTTGGCGGCCATGAATGAAATGACGCGTGGTCATATGCTGGCGGATGTGGTGGCCATTATTGGCACCATGGATATCGTATTCGGGGAGATCGATCGGTGAGTACCCAGCCCCAAGAGATGGTGAGTAAAGTTGTTTTGTCTCCAGAGGTGCGCAAGGAGATTGATTCTTGGGTAACCAAGTATCCACCAGAACGTCGACAATCTGCTGTCATGGCCGCGTTGCGTATTGTTCAGGATGATAATCAGGGTTGGTTGTCCCAAGCCCATTTGGAGGCAGTGGCGACTTATCTGGTAATCCCATTGATTACCGTTCAAGAAGTAGCTACTTTTTATTCTATGTATGAGTTGGCCCCGGTGGGTCGTCATAAAATCTGCGTGTGTACGAATGTCTCTTGTATGTTACGTGGGTCGGACGAGGTAGTGACGCATATTGAAAAACGTCTGGATATTAAACTCGGTGAAACGAGTGCCGACGGGCGTTTTACCCTTAGGGAAGTAGAATGCCTTGGTGCCTGTGTTGGGGCACCTATGATGCAAATTGGACGGCAGTATCACGAAAATCTGACCTCTGAACGCATCGACCGAGTCCTCGAGAGTTTGGAATAGCACCATGGCCGACGATACCTGTAGTACCGAAAATGATAATGTTTGCCTTACCACATTAAATTTTAATCCGCCTTGGACATTGGAAAATTATCGCAAGGTGGGTGGTTATCAGGCGTGGGAAAAAATCCTTAGAGGGGAAACTTCTCCCGAAAAGGTTATCTCCGAGGTAAAGAAAAGCGTTTTGCGTGGACGCGGTGGGGCAGGTTTTCCTACTGGGATCAAATGGAGCTTTATGCCCACGAATTTTAAGGAGCAGAAATATCTTGTTTGTAATGCTGATGAGGGTGAACCGGGTACCTGTAAGGATCGTGATATCCTGCGCTTTAATCCACATTCTGTTATAGAAGGGATGGCGATTGCGGGATATGCCATGGGTGTGACGGTGGGTTACATCTACATTCGTGGTGAATTTTGGGAACCTTACGAACGATTCGAATCTGCGCTCGCTGAAGCTCGTATTGCTGGTTTGCTGGGGCATAATATCCAAGGCTCTGGAGTAAATTTTAATATTTATACTCATCTTGGAGCTGGAGCTTATATTTGTGGTGAGGAAACCGCTCTGCTCGAATCTCTGGAAGGGAAAAAAGGCCAACCACGCTTTAAGCCGCCGTTCCCTGCCAAATATGGTCTTTACGGTAAACCCACCACCATCAATAATGTTGAGACATTGGCTTGTGTCCCCAGTATTGTACGCAATGGGGGGAATTGGTTTAACGTATTGGGTGAACCGATTTGTGGTGGTACCAAGATTTTTTGTATGTCTGGACATGTGGCGCGTCCCGGCAATTATGAGATATCCCTGGGAACGCCTTTCCTCGAATTGCTGGCGATGGCGGGCGGTGTTTGGAAAGGGAATCGTCTAAAGGCAGTGATTCCCGGGGGTTCGTCAACTCCGGTTGTACCGGCCGATGTTATGCGAGGGGTTACCATGGATTATGGTGGGTTGACTAAGGTAGGTTCCATGCTAGGGTCGGGAGCGGTAATTATTATCGACGAGACGATGTGCATGGTACGGCTGTTGGCACGTCTCTCTCATTTTTATGCTGAAGAATCATGTGGTCAATGTACTCCCTGCCGTGAGGGTACCGGTTGGTTAGCTCGGATACTTCACCGTATCGAACATGGTGAGGGTCGACCGGAGGATTTGGATCTGCTTGCCGATGTGGCGGGTAGAGTCGAGGGCCGGACCATCTGCGCGTTGGGTGATGCTGCAGCAATGCCGGTAGCAAGTTTTCTTAAGCATTTTCGCGCTGAATTTGAATACCACATCGCGCATAAAAAGTGCATGGTCTAAACCGCGATTAGCCACGGGCAAGTGATGGGGTTGCGATGTTAAACATCCAAATCAACGGCATTGATATCCAGGTTGCACAAGGAACCATGATTATCGATGCCGCCGAGCAGGCCGGGATTCTTATCCCTCGTTTCTGTTATCACAAGAAGCTTTCTACTGCTGCCAGTTGTCGGATGTGTTTGGTGGAAGTGGACAAAATGGCCAAAGCGGTACCCGCCTGCGCCACACCGGTAGGGGATGGGATGAGAGTTTACACTAAGTCCCCTAAGGCACTTAGCGCACAACGGGGTGTATTAGAATTTTTGCTTATCAATCATCCCTTGGATTGTCCTGTTTGTGATCAGGGAGGTGAATGCCCATTGCAGGAGGCAGCCATGGGCTTTGGTGCGGGAAATTCACGTTATATCTTTAGTAAACGGGAAGTGATTAATCCGGATCTGGGGCCGTTGGTGGCCACCGATATGACTCGTTGTATTCATTGTACGCGTTGTCTACGTTTTTCGCGTGAGATCGCAGGAGTGATGGATTTAGGTGCCATCAAACGCGGCGAGTACATGGCGATTACCAACTATTTTGGTTCTCCCCTAACTTCGGAACTTTCTGGAAATCTTATTGATTTATGTCCAGTGGGTGCATTAACCTCCAAGCCTGCACGTTTTAGTGCACGTTCATGGGAGTACCGAGCCCATAACGCTATTGGGCCACATGATTCCTTTGGTTCTCATTTGCGATTGGATACCCGTAACGGGCGAGTAATGCGAGTGGTTGCCCGTGAATGCGAGAAAATTAACGAAACTTGGATTTCGGACCGGGATCGTTTTAGCTATCAGGGTCTTTATAGTTCAGATCGATTAAAGGCACCACGGATTCGAGAAAATGGAAAGTGGCGTGAAGTGGATTGGTCCACCGCCTTGGAATTCGTAGCGAAAGGTCTACATCAGGTACGCAATGCACATGGTCCTAGTGCATTGGGTGCATTGGTCGGCCAAAATTCCACGTTAGAAGAGAATTATCTCATTCAAAAATTGATGCGGACTGCCGGCAGTTCTAATGTGGATCATCGCCTGCGTCTAATAGATTTTTCGTGCCAATCGCAGGACACAGTCTTTCCATGGTTGGGTTGTTCTATTGCCGAATTAGAAAAGAAAAATGCCTTTTTGGTGGTTGGTTCTCACCTACGCAAGGAACATCCACTAGTAAACCACCGAGTCCGTAAAGCGATGTTCTGGGGCGGAAGTCGTGCAATGTTTCTGGATAGCGTGAACCGTGATTATAACTACGCGCCGAGCGTGGTCATGGTTACCTCTCCCTCGCTTTGGTTACGAGAATTGATCACGATCGCCAAAGTAGCCCAATCGATCAGTGGACGGAGTGTGTCAGAAGATCTGGTTTCTCTTTGGAGAGATCTGAAACCAGGAGTCGCTCATCAAACTACAGCGGAATACTTAGCACAGGCGTCGTCTCCTATTATATTGATGGGTAATTTGATACAGGCCCATCCCGATTTTGCAAAACTTCGAGCAATGGTAGGCGTAGTGGCGAATTTAACTGATTCTACTGTGGGCTATTTGCCCGAGGGCGCTGGAACGGTGGGTGCGTGGCTGGCTGGTTGTATCCCGCATCGTGGACCCGGTGGAAAAGTTTTAGAGCGTAATGGTCTGGATTGGCAGACCATGGTGACGGGAGGAGTAAAGGGATTGGTGGTCTTGGGCGCTGAACTCGACCGTGACTGTTCCAATCCCAGAGCGGCCATGATGGGCCTAAAAAACGTAGATTTCGTGGTGAGTCTCTCACCGTGGAGTAATCCTGCCCAGGAAAGTTATGCCAATGCGCTTCTGCCGATTTCCCCCTACGCGGAAACCTCTGGGACCTATGTCAATTTGGAAGGGCGTTGGCAAAGTTTCCAAGGCGCTACCCCTCCGTTAGGTGAGACGCGACCAGGATGGAAGGTATTGAGGGTGTTGGCTAATCTTCTAGACCTAGATGGATTTGATTATTTTTCGTCGGAGCAGGTGTTAAGCGAGGCACACAAGGCGATTGGCGAAGTCACCCCGAACAATGAGGTGCCTTACTCGACGATTTCGGATATGGTGACGGGTATAAACGCGGTGGAACGTTTCGGAGAGATTCCTCCCTATACGGGAGATGCCCTGGTACGACGTGCTCGTGCATTACAGGCAACCCCAGATGGACAGGAAGCGGTTACCGTGCGGATTCACTCCGCTACTGCGGTGCAGCTTGGACTCGCGGGCGTTACGATGGTGAGGGTACGCCAAGGAGAGGGGGCGGGAGAGTTGCCCTTAGTCGTAGACGATCGAGTGGCAGAAGGTTGTGTGGTGGTACCTGCAGCCGTGGCCGAAACTAGTATGTTGGGGACAAATTTCGGGCAAATAAAACTCGAAGCTATGTTTTCCGAAAAACGGGCTGTTGCTTAAAAATCTTCAATGAGGGGCTAGGAGATGGCTGATTTGATTTTGGTGGTTTGGACCCTCATCAAAATAATCATGGTGATGGTGCCGTTGCTATTGGCGGTGGCATGGCTGCCATACGCTGAGCGTAAAATTATCGGTTATATGCAGATCCGCATTGGGCCCAATCGCGTCGGTCCACGGGGTTGGTTACAGCCTATCGCCGATGCGTTAAAGTTGATGTTTAAAGAGATCACAATCCCCGCCGGAGCGAATAAATTTTTGTTTTTGCTTGCTCCAGTGCTGACTATCGCCACTGCTTTAGGGGCGTGGGCCGTGATTCCCTTCTCGGATACCTTAGTAGTATCCAATCTCAACGCGGGCTTACTCTATATTCTTGCCGTTAGTTCGATGGGCGTATACGGTATTATTATCGCCGGTTGGGCGTCTAATTCGAAATACGCGCTGTTAGGTGGAATTCGTTCTGCAGCGCAGATGGTGTCTTACGAGATTGCGATGGGTTTTGCCCTGGTCGGAGTGGTCATGGGGGCGAATAGCCTGAATCTGGGAGTCATTGTGAATGCCCAGCAAGGTGGCATTTTGAATTGGTTTTTTGTGCCGATGATGCCTCTTTTCGTGATCTATTTTTTGTCGGCAGTCGCGGAAACCAATCGTGCGCCTTTTGATGTGGCAGAAGGTGAATCAGAGATCGTGGCAGGTTTTCATGTGGAGTATTCAGGGATGACCTTCGCAGTGTTTTTCCTCGCGGAATACGCTAATATGATTTTAGTTTCTGTATTGGCTACTCTGATGTTTTTAGGTGGATGGCTTTCTCCATTTGACGGATTGCCCATCATTGGAGAACCCAGTATTTTATGGTTATTCCTCAAGGTATCGTTTTTTCTGTTGCTCTATTTGTGGTTCCGCGCTACCTTTCCACGTTATCGCTATGATCAAATTATGCGATTAGGATGGAAAGTGTTCATTCCGATTACCATTGTATGGATATTGTTGATTGGAGTCGTCGTGGTTAACGGTTGGGCGTGGTGGAATGTGTAAGACGATGACCAAATTAATACTCGTAAACCGACATCGGTGGTAGGTCCATGTTTAGTACGATCACCCGTTACTTAAAAAGTCTGTTTCTGCTAGAACTACTGGCGGGATTGGGTGTGACCGGAAAATATTTGTTTGGTCGCAAGATTACGATCCAATATCCAGAGTCGCGGACGCCATTATCTCCACGCTTTCGTGGATTGCACGCCTTACGTCGTTATCAAAATGGCGAGGAACGTTGTATTGCGTGTAAATTGTGTGAAGCGATTTGTCCAGCACGTGCTATTACGATTGATTCCGAACAACGTGCAGATGGCTCCCGGCGTACCGTTAGTTATGAAATTGATTTATTTAAGTGTATTTATTGCGGATTTTGCGAAGAATCCTGTCCGGTGGATTCGATTGTTGAAACTGGAGAATTCGAGTATACCTTTGAGTGCTTTGGTGAACGCATCATGACGAAATCTCAATTACTTTCCATGGGTGACCGTTATGAACAACAAATTGCCGCTGATCGAGCCGTAGATGCACGTTATCGATAAATAAGATGGGCACGAGTATCAAATGCATGCTTAGGAAAAGTTCGACTTTAATGTTAGTTAACAAAAGGCAGCGTTTTCTCCCCTCAACCTTTTTGGAACTTGGAATTTTTACGCCGAAAGCTCTATGAAATCTATATTCTTTTATCTGTTTTCAATGATCACGTTGCTATCCGCCATCGCCGTTATTACGGTGCGCAACTCCGTGAGTGCAGCGTTGTTCCTAGTACTAACTTTTGTGACAAGCGCGGCGTTGTGGATATTATTGGAAGCAGAATTCTTGGCGCTCACGCTAGTCATGGTGTACGTGGGTGCAGTGATGGTGCTATTCCTCTTCGTGGTGATGATGATCAATATAAATGTTGAACCATTAGGGAAAAATTTTGCTAAATATCTCCCGCTTGGTCTAGGAGTGGTGGTGCTTATGGTTGTGGAAATGTTTTTGGTTCTCGGGCCGAGTAATTTTGGCTTGGAGCATTTTCCCAATCCTACTTCACACAGCGCGGAATATAGCAATACCGCTGAATTAGGTTCGATGCTTTATACTGATTATGTTTATCCCTTCGAGATTGCAGGAGTAATCTTGTTGGTAGCCATTATCTCCGCTATTGCTCTGACCCTACGCCGTCGTCCGGCAACGAAACGTCAGAATCCTGCGGAACAAGTTGCAGTCCGCCGTGAAGATCGTCTGCGTTTAGTACAGTTGCCCCATGGGGAACACACCCATTAATTTGTTACCCTGATATTTCAAGAAATAAACGTTTGAAGAGAGACTAAAACGGCCATGATCTCACTGTCGCATTTTCTAATCCTGAGTGCTCTGTTATTCTGTATAGGGGTGACAGGGATATTGTTAAGCCGTAAAAATTTGATCATCTTGCTGATGTCCATTGAGTTGATACTCCTCGCGGCAAATACAAATTTCGTAGCGTTCTCCCATTATTTAGGCGATACTGCTGGTCAGGTATTCGTCTTTTTTTATCCTGACCGTAGCTGCCGCCGAGTCTGCTATCGGACG
>Ga0265602_1000107_pt1 | contig 9942 bp, 8 predicted proteins | sample saktaT_6_FD_197242 | JGI IMG/M metagenome (GOLD analysis project Ga0265602, IMG submission 197242) | Metatranscriptome of saline water microbial communities from Sakinaw Lake, British Columbia, Canada - sak_2013_6_6_36m (Metagenome... | ecosystem: Environmental > Aquatic > Non-marine Saline and... | reverse complement strand
GGGTCTTTCAAAGGGAGTCTCCTGTTTGCTGGATGGTTTTTACGAAAACGACGAAATAGAAAGACATTTAATAAAATGCCAACTTTTATTTTACGAATCGTTGAGGGGATAATTTATAAAATAGTGGTGAGAAAATCCCGCAATCTCAAAGAGATTACGGGATGAATTACAACAACTCCCTAGATCCAGAATGGTCAAAGGCAGTTAATCTTAATGACGTTGTTCAAGTTCAATATCGATCGCCAATGCTCTAATCTCCTTGACCAACACATTGAACGATTCTGGCATGTTGGCCTCCATACGATGGTCACCATCGACGATGTTTTTATACATTTTTGTACGACCGTTAACATCATCGGACTTTACCGTGAGCATTTCTTGGAGTGTGTAAGCAGCTCCATAGGATTCCAGCGCCCAGACCTCCATTTCACCAAAACGCTGCCCACCAAACTGGGCCTTACCACCGAGGGGTTGCTGGGTGACGAGACTATACGGACCAGTGGAACGGGCGTGCATCTTGTCGTCCACCAAATGGTTGAGCTTGAGCATGTACATATAACCGACCGTTGTTGGACGGTCGAATACTTCTCCAGTAAGTCCATCACGGAGTAAGGTTTGACCACTTCGCGGTAAACCAGCGAGTTCCAACATATTTTTAATCTCGGTTTCCGTGGCCCCATCAAAGACTGGAGTAGCCATAGGCACACCTTGACGGAGATTATTAGCCAGTATGACTATTTCCTCATTGGTCAAAGAATCGAGATTGACCTGTCGGATACCTCCCGATTGGTTGTATACGCGATCCAAAAAGGCACGTACCTCGGTGATTTGACGCTGATCATCGATCATTTGGCCAATCATTCGTCCCAATCCTTTGGCAGCCCAACCCAGGTGAGCCTCTAAGACCTGACCCACATTCATGCGTGAAGGAACACCGAGCGGGTTTAATACGACATCCACTGCTGTACCATCCTCCATAAACGGCATATCTTCTACAGGCACGATCATCGAAATAACGCCCTTGTTACCATGGCGGCCGGCCATCTTGTCGCCAGGTTGAACGCGACGCTTTACCGCCAAATAGACCTTGACCATCTTGATCACGCCAGGCGCTAAATCGTCACCACTAATCAGCTTTTCTCGTTTCTCTTCATAAAGTTGATCGAAATCCTCACGTTGCTTTTGAACCTGCTCCGCGACCAATTCCAGTTGACTACGTGTTTCCTCATTGCGGGCACGAATTTCAAACCAATGCTGACGAGGCACACTTGTAAGATATTCCTGTGTAATCTTGGTTCCGACCCGTAGACCCGCAGGACCACCATCGGCAATCTTTCCGATGAGCATCCGTTCGATACGTTGATAGGTATCGTTTTCCTTAATGCGCAATTGGTCTTGAAGATCTTTCTTTACTCTGGCCAATTCGGCTTCTTCAATCTGTTTGGCACGACTGTCTTTTTCGATGCCATCACGGGTAAAGACCTGCACATCAATGACGGTACCATTCATCCCAGAAGGAACTCGCAAGGAAGTATCTTTCACATCCGAGGCCTTCTCGCCAAAAATCGCCCGCAACAATTTTTCTTCGGGAGAAAGTTGAGTTTCCCCTTTCGGTGTCACCTTTCCGACCAGAATATCCCCGGGCGCTACCTCGGCACCAATGGAGACAATTCCAGCCTGGTCGAGTTTGAGTAGCGCCGACTCACCCACGTTTGGGATATCAGCCGTAACCTCCTCTGGGCCGAGTTTGGTATCCCGCGCCACACAGGTAAGTTCCTCGATATGGATGGTAGTAAAACGGTCCTCCTCAACCACTCGCTCCGAGATGAGAATGGAATCCTCAAAGTTGTAACCGTTCCAAGGCATGAAAGCGACTAGCATATTCTGACCTAATGCGAGTTCGCCGAGATCAGTACTGGGACCATCCGCAAGGACATCGCCACGGGCAATGACATCTCCGACATGAACCAACGGCCGCTGGTTGATACACGTGTTTTGATTAGAACGGACATATTTTGTCAGGTTATAGATATCGACACCGGATTCGCCAGGATCGGTTTCGTCGTCATTGACCCTCACCACGATGCGCGAGGCATCCACGGAATCCACTGCGCCACCACGCTTAGCCTGAACCACCACACCGGAATCCCGTGCTACTACCCCTTCCATACCGGTACCCACCACTGGATTTTCAGCTCGTAGGGTTGGCACCGCTTGACGCTGCATGTTTGAACCCATGAGCGCACGGTTGGCATCGTCATGCTCCAAAAATGGGATGAGTGAAGCCGCGACCGAAACAATCTGTCGGGGAGAAACATCCATGTATTGCACTTTATCCGGTGTGGAGATAGTGAATTCGTTTTCGTGCCGGCACGAAATCAATTCATCGATCAGTCGTCCTTCCTCATCCAAGGCCGCGTTAGCTTGGGCAATCACATATTGCCCCTCCTCAATGGCAGAGAGATATTCCACTTTATCCACCACCCGACCGGCTTCTACCTTACGATAGGGCGTTTCCAAAAAACCGTAATCATTAGTGCGGGCGTAGACCGCAAGAGAATTAATAAGACCGATATTTGGACCTTCAGGGGTTTCAATCGGGCAGACCCGGCCGTAATGGGTGGGGTGAACATCACGCACCTCGAATCCGGCCCTTTCTCGGGTGAGTCCACCCGGGCCCAGAGCAGAAATTCGCCGTTTATGGGTAACCTCAGAGAGCGGATTATTCTGATCCATGAATTGGGATAGTTGGCTCGAACCAAAAAATTCCTTGACCACTGCTGAAACTGGTTTAGCGTTGATCAGTTCTTGCGGCATAAGGCCCTCGGATTCCGCGAGGGAAAGACGTTCTTTTACCGCACGCTCGACGCGCACCAATCCAATTCTGAATTGGTTCTCCGCCATTTCGCCGACGCTACGAATACGCCGATTACCGAGATGGTCAATATCATCGACGATACCTTTTCCGTTACGAATATCGATCAAAACGCGCATTACGTCGATGATGTCTTGTTTAGACAGGATCCCAGTGCCTACAGTTTCCAAACGTCCAACGCGACGATTAAATTTCATGCGTCCAACCGCAGACAGGTCATAGCGTTCTGCAGAGAAAAAGAGATTATTAAATAGGGTCTGGGCGGCGTCCTTGGTCGGCGGTTCGCCGGGACGCATCATTCGATAGATCTCAACCTGGGCCTCTAGTGGGGTATGGGTGGGGTCAAGACGCAGAGTATCGGAGAGATAGGGCCCCCGATCGAGTTCGTTAGTATAGAGGGTACGGATCTCGGTCGTACCTGCAGTACGTATACGTCCAAACAAGTCGTTGGTAATCGGATCATTAGCCGATGCCAAAAGTTCACCGGTAGCGAGGTCCACCACGTCATGGGCGAGTACTTTACCTAAAATATAATCAGGAGACACGGTCAACTGGGTGATGCCGGCTTTTTCGATCTGACGCACGTGACGCGCATTGATACGTCGCCCCGCTTCGACAATGACGGTTCCATCCGGAGCACGGATGTCGAAGTCTTCGGTCTCGCCCCTCAATCGATCTGGCACCACATCCAATTCGATAGCGTCGGACGTAAAGGTAAAATGATTGGTTTCAAAGAAAAGGTTGAGGATCTCTTCAGTGCCATAACCCATAGCCCGTAGCAAAATAGTGGCCGGCAATTTACGACGCCGATCGATACGGACAAAAACGCTATCCTTGGGGTCGAACTCAAAATCAAGCCAAGAGCCGCGATAGGGAATAATGCGTGCGGAATATAAAAGTTTGCCCGAGGAATGAGTCTTACCTTTATCATGGTCAAAGAAAACCCCCGGCGACCGATGGAGCTGGGAGACGATAACCCGCTCGGTACCATTGATAACGAAAGTACCGTTATCGGTCATCAGTGGCATCTCACCCATGTAAACTTCTTGCTCCTTGATATCCTTGACAATGCGCACACCTTGAGGGGCATCCTTCTCGTAGATAACGAGACGCACCCTTACCCGGAGTGGTGCAGCGAAGGTGAGACCACGCAGTTGGCATTCCTTAACGTCAAAGACCGGCCGCTCTAGGCGGTAACCCACATATTCCAAGGCAGCATTGCCGGAATAACTGGTAATCGGGAATACCGATTTGAAGGCGGCATGCAAGCCTTTTTCGGCGAATTGCTCCGATGGGGATTTCTCCTGCAAGAAATCACGATAGGAATCCAATTGGATGGCCAGCAAGTAAGGTACATCCAAAATGCTGGAGCGTTTGCCAAAGTCCTTGCGGACGCGCTTTTTCTCAGTGAAAGAATAGGCCATCGATATTCCTCGACGTTTAACCGACAGGAGACCCCATCCCAGAATATTTTCTATGGACGGGATTGCATATCAAACAGGTTAGGGAAGAGGTTACTCAAAAATATCCCTAGCTAATGCGTATCAACAGATTGAAGAGATTTTCAAAACCATTTCCAGCTACTAGCTAACATAAAAAGGCTGGTGACTCAAGCCACCAGCCGATTTAGAATTACGGGACATATAAATCCCGTATATTAGGAAGAACACCATGAATACAAGAAAGCTATCGAATCGAGGTTATTTGATCTCGACCGTGGCACCCGCTTCTTCAAGCTGTTTCTTGACGGTGGCCGCCTCGTCCTTAGGGATAGCCTCCTTGACAGTCGAAGGAACACCTTCCACCAGATCTTTTGCCTCTTTGAGACCCAAGCCGGTGAGGGCACGAACGACCTTGATGACGCCTACTTTGTTAGCACCAAAACTTGTCATTATTACGTTGAACTCGGTCTGCTCCTCAACCGGAGCGGCGGGTTCAGCAACCCCAGCAGAGGTGGCGACCACCGCAGCAGCGGCGGACACACCAAATTTCGCCTCCATGGCGGAAATGAGTTCCACAATCTCCATCACAGTCATTTTAGAGATAGTTTCCAAAATCTCTTCTTTAGATACGGCCATTTATGGATGCTCCTGAAACCATTCCGAATTTACGATTATTTATTTCGGAATTGGGTAGGGTTATGAGTTCAGAACTCACAACGGGAAACGAGGTATTTACCCCATTGGATGATATTTGTTTATTTAGGCAGATGTGGCCTGTTTTTGATCGCGGATGGCAGCGACAGTACGAACTAACTTTGCGGAAGGTTCCGCTAGAGTCCGCACGAACTTAGTGATGGGGGCCTTAAGCACACCCATGAGCATGGCCAAGGCCTGCTCGCGGGTAGGCATATTCGCCAATGCTTTGAGGTCCGTTGGGTCTAATAGCCGACCACCAAAAGACACCACCTTAATGACAAATTTATTATTGGCCTTAGCGAAATCTCCCATGACCCGGGCGACACTACCGGGGTCTTCCTGAGAAAAAGCCAAAACCAAAGGGCCAATCAACTGTTTGCCCATACAGGAAAAATCCGTTTCCGCTAAAGCACGTCGTGCGAGGGTATTACGTACTACTCGCACATAGACCCCTTTCTTGCGGGCATCAGATCGTAGTTTAGTCATCGCCTCTACGGATAGGCCATTATATTCTGCGGCAATACAGGAATAAGCATGCGACGCCACTGCCGCCACTTCTTCCACGATTACTTTTTTACCTTCGAGATTTAATGCCACAAGCAATTCACTCCATGAGTTAATACACAGGGGTACATAACACCCCCACCCTTGTCACGATGAGCTTAGGACTAGGACGAATCCCGTCGTTTGGAACACCGTCTGCGTGGGCGCGACCGAAAAGATCGTCATTAAGCATAACCACCCACGGTCTACGACGGGGGCCGATGAATTAGCACCCACCCCCAAAAATTCTTGAGAAAATCTTTAAGTAAAAATAGGTAATGTTATAATTAGGTTATAAAGTTGGTTGATTTTGAATCTGATTAGTTACTTCAAATACTTTTTCGCCATGTAAGGATGTGCCAGATTGACAATTAATTTTTGCTGTTTTGGATAAATAAATACATCCATATCTTCCATTGGGATTGAACCAAGTAGTGGCTCCACGTACCGGGTAAGACAGCGGCATCCACTGTGGTTCGTCGATTTCTAAAGCGAAGCTCAAATAGATCCAACAATTTCTACGGCAACATATCTACACAAATATATTGCAATCATCATATCTTGATGCTTCGTAAAGAGCCTGAGCATCTTCAAGCCTAGCGCTTGAATTATTTTTTCAATTTCTGCTTTTTTTCATTAGACTTCGAAATTTTAGGTGTCCAATTTTATAGAACATAGCGAGAAAACCCCGCAATCACGAAGCGTTACGGGGATGAATCGCCACCTAGGTAATTGAGAGTCCGGTTTTGACTTTACAACCCTGAATGCTCAATCCGGATCCCCGGACCCATGGTGCTGGAAATAGTTACCCGTTGTACATAAATCCCTTTCGAGGTAGCTGGTTTCAGTTTTTTCAGATCGTTCATCAAAAATTGGAGATTTTCGCGGAGCGCCTCTACTTTGAAGTCGACCTTCCCAATAGAGCAATGGATGATGCCTGCCTTGTCAGTGCGATAACGTACTTGACCAGCCTTGGCGTTGCGTATGGCACCTACCACATCGGTGGTCACAGTACCCACTTTTGGGTTTGGCATCAGCCCACGGGGGCCGAGGATTTGACCCAATGGACCTACGACTCGCATCGTATCCGGACTGGCGATACAGACCTGAAAATCAATATTGCCTGCTTTGATAGAGGCAACCAGATCTTCGAGACCAACGATATCGGCACCCGCCGCACGGGCTTCGTCGGCCTTGGCTCCCTGTGCAAATACCGCTACTCGCACTGATTTACCGAGTCCGTGGGGCATTACGGTGGAACCACGCACCACTTGATCGGATTTACGGGGATCCACGCCGAGGTTGACGGCCACTTCCACTGATTCGCGAAATTTAACGGAGCTAAATTCACGAAGCATTTGAAATCCCATATCCAGGTCGTAGACCTTGCTGGGGATCAATTTTTCACGGATGGTACGCATCCGCTTCCCATGTGTTGCCATGTCAAATTCCCTCCACTTCAATGCCCATACTGCGAGCACTGCCCGCGATGGTACGCATCGCAGTTTCTAGACTTGCCGCTGTTAAATCGGGCATTTTAACCTTGGCGATCTCTTCCAATTGTGCAAGATTCACCTTGCCCACTTTATTACTATTGGGAGTTTTGCTTCCCGATGTAATCCCAGCGGCTTTTTTTAGCAAAACGGCAGCCGGAGGAGTTTTGATGACGAAGGTGAAACTGCGATCACTATAGACCGTAATCACCACGGGTGTCGGCATTCCCAGCTCAAGATGCTGGGTTTGTGCATTGAATTCTTTACAGAACGCCATGATATTCACCCCTCGTTGGCCCAACGCAGGGCCAATCGGGGGACTCGGATTGGCTTGACCAGCCTTAATCTGAAGCTTGACATACGCTTCAATTTTTTTTGCCACGTGATATTCCTCAAAGGCGTGGGTAATAACGCCGCATTCGCGGCTCCCCGTAAAAAATAATAAACTCTTATGCTTTTTCCACTTGCGCGAACTCTAATTCAACCGGCGTGGAGCGACCGAAGATGAGCACCGCTACCTGTAAACGGCTCTTTTCATAATTGACCTCTTCCACAACCCCATTAAAATCATTGAATGGGCCATCAGTTACTCGCACGACCTCACCCGGTTCAAATCGAATTTTGGGTCGTGGCTTATCCGTTCCTTCCTGCATACGCTGAAGAATTTCTTGAGCTTCCTTTTCGGCGATGGGAGCCGGTCGATCACTAGTCCCGCCGATGAATCCCATTACTTTTGGGATCTCGTTTACTAAGTGCCAAGTTTCTTCATCCATTTCCATTTGGATCAGTACATAACCTGGAAAAAATTTACGCTCACTCTTACGCTTTTGACCCTCTCGCATCTCCACCACTTCCTCGGTGGGGACTAAAATTTGGCCAAATTTTCCTTCCAACCCCGCACGATTAATACGCTCAATTAAAGATCGACGTACCGTACTTTCAAAACCGGAGTAGGCGTGAATCACGTACCAACGCATCGCCATAGACTCAGCTCCCAGGACCAGTAAGCAGGCGCACCGTCCACAGCAACACTGCGTCCAGGAACCACATAAGAATAGCCATTACTACCACCATGGCCATCACCACGAGCGTGGATTGAACCGTTTCAGTACGAGTGGGCCACACAACCTTACGTACCTCGGCCCGTGACTCCAAGATAAAGTCCCATGTCTCTCGCCCCAGCGTCGTCTTCAGGGAAATTACCAAGGCTACGCCGCCGCTGGCCAATAAGATGAAAACCCGTAGGAAGGTAGAAAGATCCAAAAAATAATAAAAGGCCCCGATCCCCACCATCAAGGCGAGAACCGCCAGCCCTAGCTTAATTTTGTCCGACATTTATCGATCCCTATTTTGGGATATTACCCAGAGGGAAAAATAGAAAACTGGCAGGCCAGGAGGGTCTCGAACCCCCAACCTGCGGTTTTGGAGACCGCCGCTCTGCCAATTGAGCTACTGGCCTAAAAATCGCAACGGCTTTTTCACTCGATGATTTTGGCGACCACACCTGCGCCAACGGTACGTCCGCCTTCACGAATGGCGAAGCGCAATCCTTCCTCCATGGCAATTGGGTTGATCAACGAAACCGTCATCTGGATATTGTCTCCGGGCATGACCATTTCCACGCCTTCTGGTAGGTCAACGGCACCCGTCACATCCGTGGTCCGGAAATAAAACTGCGGACGATAGCCCTTGAAAAACGGCGTATGACGTCCGCCTTCCTCTTTGGAGAGCACATAGACTTCGGCAAAAAATTTGGTGTGAGGCGGAATCGAAGACGGCTTCGCCAACACTTGTCCACGTTCCACGTCCTCACGCTTTATACCGCGTAACAACGCCCCGATGTTATCTCCCGCTTCCCCTTGGTCAAGCAATTTGCGGAACATTTCCACACCAGTACAGGTGGTCTTCATGGTCGGACGAATACCGACAATTTCTACTTCATCCCCAACCTTGACAATTCCGCGTTCCACCCGACCGGTGACTACCGTACCACGCCCGGAGATAGTAAACACATCCTCGATAGGCATCAGGAAGGGTTTATCTATTGCTCGCACCGGCTGTGGAAAATAGCTGTCCATCGCCGCTACCAATTTAAGGATGGAACCTTCTCCCATGTCTGACTTATCTCCCTCCAACGCCTTGAGCGCTGAACCGATCACAATCGGCGTGTCATCTCCTGGAAATTGATATTTATCAAGCAGCTCGCGTACCTCCATCTCGACCAACTCTAATAACTCGGCGTCGTCCACCATGTCGGCCTTGTTCATGTAGACCACAATATAGGGCACCCCGACCTGACGCGCCAGCAGGATATGCTCACGGGTCTGAGGCATCGGCCCATCGGCCGCCGACACCACCAGGATTGCACCATCCATTTGGGCTGCACCGGTAATCATGTTCTTAACATAATCAGCATGACCAGGGCAGTCCACGTGGGCGTAGTGACGCTTCTCGGACTGATATTCCACATGGGCCGTTGCAATGGTGATGCCGCGTGCCCGCTCCTCGGGTGCCGCGTCAATTTGATCGTAGGCCTTGTACTCTCCACCATAACGCGCCGCCAATACCTTGGTCATCGCCGCCGTCAGTGTTGTCTTTCCGTGATCAACATGGCCGATGGTACCGACATTCATGTGAGGCTTGGTTCGCTGAAATTTTTCCTTGGACATCGCTCGGCACTCCCCTAAATTTGAAAATTTTGTATTACCACGGTCGGATGAAATTACCCGTCGCAGCGCTAAATTGCTTAAAAATCAAGCAATTAATATGGAGCCCACAACCGGATTCGAACCGGTGACCTCTTCCTTACCAAGGAAGTGCTCTACCGACTGAGCTATGTGGGCGATAATTGCCTGGCTATCATCTCACAACAACTGAACTATATGGAACATAG
>Ga0265602_1000097_pt1 | contig 10175 bp, 6 predicted proteins | sample saktaT_6_FD_197242 | JGI IMG/M metagenome (GOLD analysis project Ga0265602, IMG submission 197242) | Metatranscriptome of saline water microbial communities from Sakinaw Lake, British Columbia, Canada - sak_2013_6_6_36m (Metagenome... | ecosystem: Environmental > Aquatic > Non-marine Saline and... | reverse complement strand
CGCTCCTTATAATATGTATAGAGTAAATTTTACAACTTTCATATAGCTGACTTTTAGCTGAAACGGATATGATTATATCATCATATGTCATTATCCGATCTTAACATGAAAGGAGGTGGAAGTACAAACGGATTAATAAGCGCTAAGTGATCATCAATAACAAATTATATAGCGGAGGATTGATAATGAAAAAACATTTTACTGTTTTATTATGTTCGGTTTTACTGGCCGTTTTCTCTTTCAATGTATCCCAGGCCGCCGAAAAGAGGGAAAAATTTGGAGTCGATGAGCGTTCGGCAGTTGCAAAACACGTAAATTTCAAACCGTCGGCTGAGACCTTTAAGTGGAAAATGGTAATGCCCTGGACAAAAGGGCTTCTTTTTTATGATTTCGCCGCTCACTTTTGTGACAGCGTCCGCCTTGCATCCGCCGGTCGTCTTGATATAAAGCCGTTTTCAGATGGCGAGCTTGTCCCCGGTATGCAGAGCCTTGACGCAGTCAGCCAGGGGACAGCACAGGTCGGACACGACTGGCCCGGTTACTGGAAAGGGAAAAACGAGGCTTTTGTCGCATTTGGTTCCGTACCCTTCGGCCTTGATGCTGAAGGCTACAATATCTGGCTTTATGAAAAGGGCGGGGCCGCGATGATGGACAAGCTTTACGGAAAATACAATCTTCATGCAATACCAGGCGGTCAGGGCGGCCAGGAGATGGGTCTTTTCTCCAACAAGAGGGCAACCAAAATGCAGGATTTCAAGGGGATGCGCATCCGTACAGTCGGCTGGTACATGGATATTCTAAACAACATGGGCGCTTCGGTAAGCCCTCTCCCCGGCGGAGAAGTCTATCTTGCGCTTGAACGCGGAGTAATCGATGCCGCGGAATTCTCATCTCCCGCCATGAACTACCCGATGGGTTTTGATGAAATCACAAAATATTCCATCCAGCCGGGTGTTCATCAGCCGGGAATTCAGTGCGCTCTGTTTTTCAACAAAGACGCATGGAACAAACTTCCTGAAGACCTCAAATGGATCGTCGATATCGCAGCAAGAGAAACTCAGCTCTGGAGCTATAACTGGGTAAACGGACTTAACGCCGAAGCCATCAAAAGATTCAAGAAAAAAGTCGAAATAGTCAAAATGGATACCGATACTCTGGTTGAACTCCGCAAGACCACTAAGAAATACACCGATGCTCTCAAGGCAAAATATCCTGACGTAAAAGAAGTTCTCGATTCCCAGGAAGCATTCCTGAAAGAATACGAAGTATGGAGAGAAGCAAGGGGAGGCGCGGCTCCCTGGTCATATGAAACATATATAACCGGAAAAGTTCTGGAGTAAATGAGTATTGACTATTTACGAGACCTTCAATTTTGACGGTCTCGTAAATAGTCGTAAAAGCGATACGGGTCTATTGAATGACCAAGTACACTAAGCTGAAAATATTATATTATTTCCCTTTCGTGCTCTTCGTAAACTTCATAGTTCAATTCGGACTTTTTACGAACACATCAATTTTTTATCGTTATCAAAAGAGGTGCTGAAACATGACAAAAATAGTCTCAGATAAAATAAATGCAATGAACAAAAAAACAGGAGAGATCTCTTCATTGCTTATCCTTCCGCTTCTGGGAGTTGTGATGTATGAAGTAATACTCAGATATGTCTTCAATGCGCCTACGATCTGGGGTTTTGAACTGACCATATTTCTTTACGGAATCCACTTTGTTTTGGGATATTCATACACGGACTGCTTGAACGGGCATGTAAGAGTTGATGTCTTAACCGCAAAGATGTCCGTCAGATCGCGTGCGATCATGGATTCAATAACTCTTATCGTGATCTTTTTCCCGGTCATGATCTGCCTTGTAATATGGACGTCGAAGTTTGCAATAACTTCAGCAGGAATGCTGGAATTAAACTCAACAAGCTGGGCTCCGCCCATATATCCCATAAAAATATTAATGGCCATAGGTTTTCTTCTTGTGCTGTTGCAGGGAATCTCCCATTTAATCAGTAATATCAACATTATCCTGGGAAAAGAAACCACATAACTATAAAGGGGTCCTGATATGAGTGCTGAATTTCTTACCGTGGCGATGTTCGTCACTTTGCTTTTAGCAATTTCGCTGGGTCATCCACTTGCCTATACGCTTGCAGGAGTCGCAACCCTTTTCGGTCTCATAGACAACGGTTTTAATTTAAACGCTTTGTTTAACATGTACGCCAACAATGCATGGGGATTGATGAACAATTACACTCTTGTGGCAATTCCCCTTTTCATATTCATGGCGCAACTGCTCGATTGTTCAAAAATCGCCGAGGAACTTTTTGAATCCCTCTATATCGTCCTTGGCGGCCTTAAAGGGGGCCTCGGATTGGCCGTAATTGCAGTCAGCACCGTTTTTGCCGCAACGACAGGAATAATAGGGGCGTCGGTTGTAGGGATGGGGCTTCTGGCTGCGCCAGCAATGATCCAGAAGGGATATCAGAAGGAGCTCACAAGCGGCCTCATATGCTCCGCCGGAACGCTTGGAATCCTTATACCTCCAAGCATCATGATGGTTGTCTATGCCGGGCTTGCAGGCCTCAAGGAAACCTCGGTCGGAAATCTTTTTGCCGCCGCAATATTTCCGGGACTGATACTCTCAGGTCTTTATCTTGTTTATACTTTTGTCCGCTGCACAATCAATCCGAGCCTGGGTCCTCCCATCAGCAAGGAAGAAGCCGGAAAATGGACGACAAAGCAGAAATGGTCGATGACGTTAAAATCCCTTATACCGCCACTCGCCCTTATACTTATCGTAATGGGAACAATCCTTGCCGGAGTGGCGACTGCAACCGAAGCCGCGGGACTCGGAGCTTTCGGAGCTTTCTTTCTTGCTCTCATAAACAGAGCACTCACCTGGGATGTAATAAAAAAAGCAAGCCATGCGACTCTTAAAACAACCGCAATGGTCATGCTCCTTTTTATAGGCGGGACTTTTTTCAGCTCCGTTTTTCTCGGAATGGGCGGAGGAGATGTTGTTGCAGACCTTTTGACAGGAAGCGGAATGAACCGCTGGCTTGTTCTTGTTATAATGATGTTTATTGTTTTTGTTCTCGGCATGTTCATCGACTGGGTTGCAATACTTCTTGTAACCGTACCGATTTTCATGCCGATAGCCATGGATCTCGGCTTTGACCCGCTCTGGTTCGCAATGCTGATGTGCGTCAATCTTCAGACGTCATTTTTAACGCCGCCATTCGGATACGCACTGTTCTATTTTGCCGGAGTTGCGCCAAAAGGATATACTATGATGCATATTTACAGAGGAATCATTCCTTTTGTGATTCTGCAGTTGGTCGGCTTTAGCCTTATTTTTGTTTTCCCTGCCCTTGCAACCTATCTTCCGGATCTTTTCTTCTCAAGGTGATGATAAAATGCCATAAAGCGCGGAACCGGGGGGAAAGGAAATCTTTATGAATAATGAGAATTTGTCACAGTTGATGAAAGAGAAGGCTGAGGCGGTTCAGGCTTTCGTTACAAGCGTTAAAACATTTGATGATGTCCTTTCCTACACGGTTCGGACAACAAAAAGACAGGGAGGAAAAACCCTTGCCGCTCCCTGTCTTGATCCTGTAAGCAAAAAAGCTCTCATTGAGATGTGCAATTCGGAAGGCCTGATACTGATCGATCCTCTCTTCGGAAATACTTACGGAAAAATAGATACCGCCCTGACGCATGCTGATCTTGGAGTTGCCGAAACAGGAACTCTCATAATCAACTCCCGTTCAGAGGATCTCAGGCGAGCCACCATGCTGTCTGAAATACATGTGGCGTACCTTGATGAATCACAAATAAGACCTGACATGGATTCGGTAAAGGCCGAAATAGACAAAATATTAAAAACCCCTCCTGCCTACCTTGCCTTCATCACCGGCGCAAGCCGCACTGCAGATATTGAGCGTGTTCTGACTATCGGCGTTCACGGTCCGCTGGAGCTGCATATTCTCATAATGGAGAACCTGTTATCATGATTGACACGGCGCAGGATTTAAAAACATACAAAAAAAGAATCAGAAAGGCTCTTTCCAACGAATTTCTGCGCACCGCTCTCGACAACTTCGCAGCGGCATACAAACTCTCACGCGCCAAAGCCTTTGAAGGAATCGACCTTGAGGCTCTGAAACAGGATATTGCTTCAGGCAAAGACAACGCGCTCCCTTTCCTTGAGACCCTTTTTGAAAATTTCAAAACAAATGCCGAAAAAGCAGGCGTGAAAGTCCATGTTGCAAAAACGGCAAAAGATGCCTGCGAAATAATCGGGAAGATAGGAAAGCAGAGCTCGGTTAAAAATATTATAAAATCAAAATCGATGACTGCCGAAGAGATTCATCTTAACGATCATCTTGAGAAAGAGGGCTTTAAGGTAACCGAAACAGACCTTGGCGAGTGGATAATTCAGTTAAGGCATGAAGGCCCTTCCCACATGGTTATGCCCGCCATACACCTTTCGAGACGCCAGGTCGGAGGCCTCTTTTCGGATGTTACCGGTGAAAAGCTTGACCTTGAAGACATAGGGAAAATGGTCAAGGTGGCCCGCCGGGAACTGAGGGATAAGTTTCTGACGGCCGACATGGGTATTACCGGAGCAAACTTTGCGCTTGCGGACTCCGGGACAATCGGAATTATAACAAACGAGGGGAATGGAAGGCTGACAACAACACTGCCGGGAGTCCACGTTGCGCTTGTCGGTTTTGACAAGCTTGTCCCGGATCTGGAAACAGCACTGCGTATACTGAAAGCGCTTCCGAAAAACGCCACAGGCCAGGCCATTACATCCTATGTGACATGGATATCCGGAGCAAACGAATGCGCAGCCTCAATGTCGGGCAAAAAGAACATGCATATCGTCTTCCTAGACAACGGCCGCCTCAGCCTTGCCAGGGACCCGGTTTTTTCGGAGGCGCTGAGATGCATACGCTGCGGAGCATGTTCAAATGTCTGCCCTGTTTACGGGAAAGTCGGAGGTCACGCCCTCGGTCATGTATACATAGGCGCGATCGGCCTTATACTTACCTATTTTTACCACGGCAAGGAGAATTCAAGAGCCATAGTGCAGAACTGCCTTAACTGCCAGGCATGCAAATCGGTCTGCCCCGTAAACATCAACCTGCCTTTTCTTATTAAGAAAGTACATCATGAGGTTATGAAACAGGATGGGAAAAAGCCCGCAAAAAACAAAATCCTGTCGGCGGTCTTAAAAAACCGGAAGCTCTTCCATTCTCTCCTTAAAGCGGCATCTCTTGTTCAAAAACCTCTTGTCAGAAAAAATGAAGGCGTCATCAGGCATCTCCCGTTCTTTTTCGGAAAAGAGCAGAATTTCAGAAGCCTTCCCGCCCTGGCCGATAAACCGCTGAGGAATCAATGGAAAAAGCTGAACCCGAAGGTTGAAAATCCATCCCTGCGGGTTGCTTTTTTTTCCGGATGTGTCGTCGACTTCGTTTCACCGGAGCAAGCAGAAGCTCTTCTCAAGCTTGTTGATAAGCACAGGGTTCAGATTGAATTCCCGATGGAGCAGACCTGCTGCGGCCTTCCCGCCCTTATGATGGGGGAAGAAGAAACGGCAAGAGAAGTCGCCGTTTGGAATATAGAGGCTCTTGAGGCTGAAAAATATGATTACATATTGACGCTTTGCGCATCCTGCGCCTCTCATATCAAGGAAAATTATCCGAAAATTCTTGCGGCGGAAAAAGAAGTGCTGTATAAATCCAAAATTCTTGGGAGTAAAATAATAGATTTCAGTTCCTTCATGACAAATGTGCTCAGAATATCGCATGAGGAATTTGAAGGAAGGGGTGAAAAAGTTGCATACCATGCCCCGTGCCATCTCTGCAGGGGACTTAACGTCACAAAAGAGCCGCGGGATCTGCTTAAAACGGCAGGGTATGAATATATTCCATGCAGGGATGAAGATGTCTGCTGCGGCTTCGGCGGATCTTATTCCCTTCAGTTTCCGGAGATTTCCTCTGAAATACTTAATCAGAAACTTGACAATGTTGAAAAAACAGGAGCGGATATCCTCGCCACGGATTGCCCGGGCTGCGTTCTTCAGCTCCGTGGAGGAATCCACAGGCGCGGCGGCAAAATAAAAGTAATGCATACAGCCGAAGCGGCAGCCCTGAATAAAAAAACGGTTTAGAAAGGAGATAATATGATTCCTGAAATCAAAAGAATACTTTACGCAACGGATCTTTCGGAAAACGCAAAACATGCCTTTACTTATGCAGCAACCATCGCCAACAGGTTCGATGCTAAAATTACGATACTTCATGTAATTGAAACTTTATCCAAAAATGCAGAAAGACAGATAGCCGAATTTCTGGGAAAAGATCGCTGGAATGAAATCCAGAAAAATAAGAAACAGGAATATATTGAAAGCATAAAAAAACGCCTTAACGATTTCTGTGAAGAGATGTATTCAAGCTTAAAGTCCTGTCCTTTTCTGGTTGATGAAATAATAGTTAAAGAAGGGATTGCGGTTGATGAGATTCTAAAAGCGGTTGATTCGGAAAATTGCGACATGGTGGTTATGGGAACACACGGACATGGCGTGATAGCCGATGCGCTAATCGGCAGCAATGCCCGGCGTGTTCTTAGAAGGTGTAAAAAGCCTGTCATGGTAATACGCCTGCCCGAATAGAAACCCTGACGGCTTAGTAAAAAGGCATTCTGCTTTAGTTGCGCTCCATTTTTTGTCATTGCTGCGTATCAATAAGTGTGCTTTCATTCCTCAAGATTCGAGTGTCTTGCATAAGGAGCTTTTTATTTTGCCGGCATTTATAGTCAATCTTGATATCTATCCTGCGGTATCATTGTGAAACGGTATATAATCCTTGTTTCTGCTGTAATAATGCAGATGTACCCTGGAGCGACATACTCGTGGTCTGTTTATGTTGAACCGTTAAGGAATCTGACAAGGCTTCTCCGGTGGCCTGCATTCTGCGCCGTATCAGGCGGTATTTTCTTCGGGATCGGCTTTTATTGTCCGAAAGCAAAGAAACGCACTCAATTCCGAAACGGCTTAAAGCGGCACTTTAATTTTAATCTTTTCTTTACAAACAAGCTTTTATGGCATAATTTGTGATGTATTAGAAGGGCGGCACTGTTTATCCTTAGTAATGCTGCCGAAGTGTACGGGAGAAAAACACTTGAATACCTGAACCCTCGAATCCTGGCCCCCTTTCTCCCAAAGTAATTGGTAGAAGAACTAAACTTGATTATATAAAGGAGTTAATAGTATGGCAAAAAAAATGAAAACCATTGACGGAAATACCGCTGCAGCGCATGTGGCTTATGCCATGAGCGATATTGCCGCAATCTATCCGATTACCCCTTCAACCCCTATGGGCGAAACCGCCGACGAATGGGCATCTCAGGGGCGCAAAAACATCTTCGGACAGACTTTGAATATTAAAGAGATGCAATCCGAAGCAGGAGCAGCCGGAGCGGTTCACGGAGCTCTTGCCGCAGGCGCTCTCACAACTACGTTTACGGCATCCCAGGGACTTCTCCTTATGATCCCGAACATGTATAAAATTTCAGGCGAGCTCCTGCCCGGAGTTTTTCATGTTAGCGCAAGGGCAATCGCAGCCCACGCGCTTTCCATTTTTGGTGATCATGCAGATGTAATGGCGGTTCGCCAGGCAGGTTTTGCCCTTCTGTGTTCCAATTCGGTTCAGGAGGTAATGGATCTTGCGCTTGTTTCACATCTCTCGGCCATTAAAGGGCGGGTTCCTTTTCTGCATTTCTTCGACGGATTCAGGACCTCTCATGAAATCCAGAAAATTGAAATGATAGAATATGACAAAATGGCTTCTCTTGCCGATCTTGAAGCGATAAATGCCTTCCGCAAAAGAGGCATGAATCCGGAGCATCCGACCCTGCGCGGAACAGCTCAGAATCCGGACATATACTTCCAGGGAAGGGAAGCGGCCAACTCTTATTATCTTGCGATTCCGGAAATAGTAAAAGAATATATGAAAAAAGTGGGGGACATTACAGGTCGCCGTTACAGACTCTTTGATTATGTCGGAGATCCTGAAGCCGATAGAGTGGTTGTTGCAATGGGTTCTTCCTGCGAAACGATCGAAGAGGTCGTAAACCGACTGAATGACCGCGGAGAAAGAACAGGACTTGTCAAAGTGCGTCTTTACAGACCTTTCATAATAGATGCGTTTCTATCGGCTCTGCCTGCCTCGGCGAACAGCATAACGGTTCTTGACAGGACAAAGGAACCTGGTGCAATCGGTGACCCGCTTTATGTCGATGTGTGCACGGCTTTCATGGAAAGGGGCGAGATGCCGGTTATTACCGGCGGGCGCTACGGACTGGGTTCAAAGGAATTCACTCCCGCAATGGCTAAGGCGGTATTCGACAACATGAAGTCGGCAGGACCGAAAAATCATTTTACAGTAGGAATAACGGACGATGTGACCCATACTTCCCTTGAAACGGAAAAAGATATCGAAACCACTCCCGAAGGAACCGTCCAGTGTAAGTTCTGGGGTCTGGGTTCTGACGGAACAGTCGGCGCCAACAAGTCCGCTATAAAGATTATAGGCGACAATACAGGCCTTTTTGCCCAGGGCTATTTTGCCTATGATTCAAAAAAATCAGGAGGCATAACGGTTTCGCATCTTCGTTTCGGAAGCAAACCAATCCAGTCCACCTATCTGGTCAATACCGCCGATTTCATCGCGTGCCACAAGGCAAATTACGTTCAGATATACGATGTTCTTGAAGGCATAAGAGAAGGCGGAACCTTCCTTCTGAATTCCCCCTGGTCTTTAAATGAGATGGAGGAGCATATTCCCGCAAAAATAAAAAGAACAATTGCAGAAAAAAAGCTCAAGTTTTACAATGTTGATGCGGTTAAAATTGCAGGAGCGGTCGGTCTTGGCGGGATGATAAACATGATAATGCAGACAGCCTTCTTTAAACTCGCAAACGTAATTCCTTTTAAAGAGGCTATTGCCCTTTTAAAAGATGAAATCAATAAGGTTTACGGGAAAAAAGGTGAAAAGATCGTCAAAATGAACACAGACGCCGTCGACCAGACCCTAGCGAATCTGTTTGAGATAAAATATCCTGAAACATGGAAAGAGGCTGGCGGAAAAACTGAAGGTGCGGCAGATGATCCGAAATTTGTGGAAAATGTAATGCGTCCCATGCTTGCCCAGCAGGGAGATAATTTGCCGGTAAGCGCTTTCATGCCGGACGGCCTTTTTCCAGTTGCGACATCACAATACGAAAAACGCGGTGTTGCCATCAATGTTCCGGAATGGATAAAAGAGAACTGTATTCAATGCAACCAGTGCTCTTTTGTCTGCCCCCATGCCGCCATAATCCCGGTTCTATCAACAGATAAGGAGCTTAAAGAAGCGCCAGCATCCTTTGAGACCAAGCCGGCTCTCGGAAAGGAGCTTAAACCTTATAAGTTCAGGATCCAGGTCAATACATTGGACTGCCAGGGTTGCGGCAACTGTGCGGACATATGCCCGTCCAAAAAGAAAGCCCTTGTTATGAAGCCTATTGATACCCAGACCCCTCTTCAAGTTCCGAATCACCAATTCTCTCTTACAGTTCCCGTAAGAGATGACATTGTTTCAAGGGAGACGGTAAAGGGGAGCCAGTTTCAGAAGCCTCTCCTGGAGTTTTCAGGAGCTTGTGCAGGATGCGGGGAGACTCCATACGTCAAGGTTTTAACACAGCTTTTCGGAGAGCGGATGATAATAGCCAATGCGACCGGATGTTCATCAATATGGGGAGCTTCTGCGCCGTCAGTTCCTTACTGCGTTGATAAGAACGGGCATGGACCGACTTGGGGGAACTCTCTATTTGAAGATGCAGCCGAATTCGGGTACGGGATGTCTATTGCAGTCGGGCAGCGCCGGGGAAAACTCGCAAACCTTATAGAGGAAGCCGTCGGAGCAGGAGTCCCGGACGAATTAAAAGCCGCCATGACGGGCTGGCTTGAAGGAATGAATAATGCTGAAACATCAAAAACTTACGGCAATCAGCTTAAAAAACTGCTTGCAGATGCAAAAAGAACTCCCATAATAGACATGATTCTTTCAATGTCCGACCTCTTTGTTAAAAAATCGGTCTGGGCATTCGGGGGCGACGGCTGG
>Ga0265602_1000096_pt1 | contig 10215 bp, 10 predicted proteins | sample saktaT_6_FD_197242 | JGI IMG/M metagenome (GOLD analysis project Ga0265602, IMG submission 197242) | Metatranscriptome of saline water microbial communities from Sakinaw Lake, British Columbia, Canada - sak_2013_6_6_36m (Metagenome... | ecosystem: Environmental > Aquatic > Non-marine Saline and... | reverse complement strand
GGGTTGTTTGGGAAGACTTGATGGATTATTATCTGTTCATAAATCCAAAGAGTTGTCTGCTTGAGTTGTCTCTAGAAGGCTCCAAATTTTAGCAAAAATTTAGTCGTCAGCTTTTTTGTTTGTTTAGGAGTTGGCGGTCGTTCTGCAAGTCATTTTATAGGTATAAAGCATGGGGATAGTAAGCGCATCGGCTATTACATCCGACAGTTTATCCGCTTCGCGGCAGGGTGCCGTACAGAATACAACGCAAGAGCGTAAAGTTACCGTCTATATCATGGGGAAGGCCTGTGAGGTGCCCGCCACGGCCACTATCATGGGTGCCATTGAATACGCTGGTCACCAAATTATCCGTGGTGCTGGTTGCCGTGAGGGTTATTGCGGTGCGTGCGCCACAATTTATCGGATAACTGGGGATTATAAGATTCGTACCGGTTTAGCGTGTACAACTCTGGTCGAGGATGGAATGACCCTCACCCAGATTCCATCGGTTCCGGCTGAAAAAGCGATTTATGACATTGAGAAACTAAAACCGAATGTTAGTGCTATTCAACAGACTTATCCGGTAGTGTTTCGCTGTGTTGCGTGTAATACTTGTACGAGGTCTTGTCCGCAGGATATTCGGGTGATGGATTATGTACAGGCAGCCAAGCGTGGCGATATTGCCGAAATTGTGGATCTATCTTATTATTGTGTTGCCTGCGGTCTCTGTATGTTGCGTTGTCCCGCCGAGATTACTCAGCCATTAGTGGCGATCCTTGCGAAACGTCTTTATGGTCGTTATCTCCGAAAGGAAAGTCCGGAATTGGCCGATCGGGTGGAAGCTATCACAGCGGGTCGTTATGAAGCTGAATACTGTGAATTGATGGCGCTTAATAGTGATGCCCTTTCAGAGCGTTATTATGCGCGTGATTCCGAATAGCTGACTAGGAGAAAACTGAATGTATCCAGAATACATGGCGGAATCGTTGCGTAAGGTGGTTCAGTCACGTTCACGGCGTTTGGAGTTGGGGAGAAAACCCGATCCTGTTTTTTCGCCTATGACTGCTGACGAACGGAGTGCAGTACTGAATGGATTTCATCCTGATTTTAAACTAGACGCACGTCGTGCTGTGCGCATTGGCCCTAATCGAGGGGAGATATTGACTACGGAAGTGGCGGATCTTCTAGAGTCTCATTCTTGGTTGCGTACTAAACAAGTGGATTTGAGTCGAGCAGATATCGAAACCGATTTATTGATTATCGGTGGTGGTGGTGCTGGTTGTAGTGCTGCGTTGGTGGCGATGAAGGAACATGGAATGCGTTCAGTAATAGCTACTAAATTGCGAATCGGTGACGCCAATTCGATGATGTCCGAAGGCGGTATGCAAGCGGCTGTGTCACGCACTGATTCTCCGCCGCATCACTATTTGGATGCTATCGGTAGTGGCCATTTCGCAAATAAGCCTGAATTAGTGAAGGCGCTTACCGAGGACGCGCCCAAAGTCGTGCGTTGGCTTGAGGATCTTGGCGTCGTGTGGGATAAAGAAAAAGACGGTTCGCTTCAAGTCCTGCATGGTGGTGGTACTTCGCGCAAGCGGATGTTGTCGTGTCGTGATCATATTGGTGCGATGATTATGCGGACCTTGATGGATGAAGTTTGTAACCATCCTAATATGATTACTGTCAAGGAATTCATGCCGGCTGTCGAATTGATCTTGGATGACGCAGGCCGTTGCGCAGGGGCGGTGCTTTATAGTATGGATAGCGAGGAATTTTTCATCGTCAAGGCTAAAGCTACTGTCGTTACTACGGGTGGTTTTGGACGCCTCCATATTCGGGGTTTCGACACCACTAATCATTATGGTGCCACGGGCGACGGTTTGGTGATGGCGTATCGTGCGGGTGCGAAACTGTTGTATATGGATTCTGTCCAGTATCATCCCACCGGAGCCGCATTCCCTGAACAAATTGCTGGATTTCTCATCACGGAAAAGGTCCGTGGTGCTGGTGGCCAGCCGGTGAATAAGGATGGCGAGCTTTTTGTCTTCCCGCGTGAACCTCGGGATATTGAGGCATCGGCGATTATTCGTGAGTGCCGCCAAAATGGTGGTGGTATTGAGACCCCTTCGGGACGGGTGGGAGTGTGGCTGGATACACCCATTATTGACCAACTAAATGGGGCGGGTTACGTTACTCACCATTTCGCTGCGCATCATCATCAATTTTTACGTTACAAAATTGACATCACGCAGGAGCCAATTTTAATTTATCCATCGCTCCATTATCAGAATGGGGGCGTGGAGATTAATGCTCGCTGTGAAACGAATTTGCCGGGGTTGTATGTGGCCGGAGAAGCCAGCGGAGGAGTTCATGGTCGTAATCGGTTGATGGGCAATTCGGTGCTTGACTATAATGTGTTTGGGCAGCGTGCGGGACGTTATGCGGGCGAATATGCGCGCCAATCCGAAATTGGACAACTCACTTTAAGCCATCTGGATGCTTATGAGAAAGAACTATCAGCTGCTGGAATCCAAACTGATTTGGTAGCGCCGATTCTGTTGCCTTCATACGCACCCGAGGATGTAAAGAAACGTCAATGGGCTCGTAGTGCTCAAGTTCTTCCCGGTGCTTCAGTAGTGCATAATCGTCTCCATGCGGAGGCGCAGCGAGCGGAAACAAGATGAGCCATAGTAACGAAAATTTGCTCGAGCTTGTGCGTAGTGCGATCAGTCTCGAACTTAACGGTGAGTATTTTTATAAACGTGCAGCTGAAGCGACGGAACACCCAAAGGGAAAAATAATGTTCTTACGGCTTGCCGAGGAAGAACTGGGTCATGTGGGAGAAATTAAATCGCTGTTCGTCAGTCTCATCGGAGAATCAGAATGGGACCGAATTAGTGCTGAGGAAGTTACTAATCCGCGTATCTCACCCGTAATTTCTCAGTTGGAGGCTGCTGCTGCGGCACATGCTCACGGTGATGTGGCGGATGATACCCAAGCATTACGTCTTGCTATGGAACTAGAACGGCGTGCCATTGCGTTCTTTGGCGGATTGAAAAATGCCACGGATGATTCGGTGAAGCTCGGCATGATTGCTAAGATGGTTGATGAGGAACATTACCATTATGACTTTCTGCAAGCGCAGCTTGATAGCGTATTAAACGTGGGAATCTGGCTGGATACGCCGGAGTTCCGCATGGACGGAAAATTCTGACCGTGCGCGGCGAGGCCCCATGATAATCCCTTTACGCATCTCTCCAGCCCGGCTCAGCAGTTCTTTTGTGGCTCAAGTCGAAAAGATTAGTGGCCAAAAACTGCTCGCGTGCTACCAATGTGGTAACTGTTCTGCGGGATGCCCGATGGCGGATCATATGGATATCCTCCCCAATCAAATTGTCCGTATGGCGCAACTTGGCATGCGAGAACAATTGTCGGCGTCCAACGCGATATGGACTTGTGTATCGTGTATGACTTGTAATACACGTTGTCCAAAAAATATACGAATTGCTGAGGTGATTGAGGCAGTGCGCGAAATTATCTTACGAACGAATGAGCGTCAAGATCATCTACACATCACGGAATTATCCCCTGAAGCCATGGCCGCGCTACCGCCGATTGCCTTAATCAGCAGTATGCGCAAGCTGACTTCTTAAAAGAATGGAGGCAACATAATGAAGCTCAGCTATTATCCCGGATGTACTCTAAAAAGCCACGCCAAAAATTTTGACGATTCGACGGTAGCGTCATTGGCAAGATTGGGTGTGGAAGTCAAGGAATTGGATCGTTGGAATTGTTGTGGTACGGTGCATGGCTTGGCCTCTGATGATCTTATTCATCGAATAGCACCGATTACTAATCTGATTCGTGTCAAGGAAGAAGCTTCTAATGCCTTAATGACCGGGTGCGCGATGTGTTACAACACACTCAAGCGTGCCAATCAACAAGTGCGTGAAGATGCCACAGCACTCGGGGTGATTAATGATTTTTTGTCGCTCGAGACCACAAAATACGTGGGTGATGTGGATGTTATTCATTTATTGGAAGTCTTGCGTGATCGCGTTGGTTTCGAGAAACTAACCGCCCAGGTGAAACGACCGCTCAAAGGATTGCGGGTAGCTTGTTATTATGGCTGTTTATTAGTGCGTCCCAAGGAAGTCGCGATTGATAATGTCGAAGACCCTAAGATTATGGAAAATTTGGTTGAATCTCTCGGCGCGACCGCAGTTTCCTTCGCGATGAAAACCGAGTGTTGTGGCGCTTATCATACCGTTGCCCGACCCGAGATCATTGCAGGGCGTACCGAGCGGATTATGACCTCGGCGTATGAAAACAGCGCGGAGGTGGTAGTAGTCAGTTGTCCACTCTGTGCCCATAATCTTGACCATCGACAGAAGGAGGCACTGCACTTGAATCCGAGTTTTCATCACCTGCCGGTGCTTTATTTTACGCAGTTGATGGCAATCGCGTTGGGGTGCGATGAGGCTGTGTTGCGCTTCGACCTCCATCACATCGACCCTCGACCTGCTTTAGCAGGTCGGGGCCTGGTCTGAGGAAGACGGTATGCTATTCGGTGATCTCAAACCGGTCGTGGGCACGGTCCAGATTAATAAGAATTGGTGCAAGGGTTGCGGCTTTTGTGTCCAGTTCTGCCCGATGAATGTGCTGGACACTGCTGCGGAATTCAATGCGAAGGGCTATCATCCGCCCTATGTTAAAACTCCAGAAAAATGCCGCGATTGTATGTTTTGTGAATTAATTTGTCCGGAGTTCGCAATTCGTGTGACGCGAAAATCGTAATAACTAGGTTATTGTATTTTGTGGCTATGCGTATAGAAGCTAAAATTGTGCATCTTGAGAAGTTGTAACCGTGACTATTTTAGTTGCAATTGTACTACTCGGTGTAGTTAGTTTTATTGATACTCGGTGTAGTTAGTTTTATTGATTATCTTGCCCTTGATATTGTACGCAGGGCGTAAAGTTAAAATAACCACCAAGTCCATAACCATGTCCCTTTTAGAGTTAAAAATGTGAATATTGTTGCTGCAGATCCCAAGGGAGTCGACGCTGGTCCCCATTTTATGGACGGTGACCATGCGATTGCGGAGGGTGCCTTAGCGGCCGGTTGTCGTTTTTTCGCCGGTTATCCTATTACACCCTCGACAGAAACCGCCGAACGTTTTGCCGAACGTGCTCCCGAAGTAGGGGCGATGTTTATCCAGATGGAAGATGAGATTGCCTCCATTGCTGCTCTTATTGGAGGTGCATGGGGTGGTCAAAAGGTGATGACGGTAACCTCTGGGCCGGGTTTTTCGTTGATGATGGAAAACATCGGTTTGGCCGCAATGACCGAGACACCGATGGTAGTGGCCAATGTTCAGCGTGGTGGACCTTCTACCGGATTGCCCACCTTGACCGCCCAGCAAGACATGATGCAGGCACGTTTTGGTTCTCACGGTGATTACAATATCATTGCAATGTCTCCCGATAGTCCGCAGGAATGTTTCGACCTGACCATCGAGGCATTTAATCTGGCGGAGATCTATCGCACTCCGGTATTCATCATGACCGATGAGACCGTCGGTCACATGCACGAAAAAGTGGTAATTCCATCCGCTGACAAAATTAAAGTAGTGGAACGCAATCTTTACAAAGGACCCAAGGAAAATTTCCGCCCCTATGGTTTTGATTCCAAGGGGGGGCATCCCATGACGCGAGCAGGAGATGGTTACCGTTTTCATATTACCGGTCTGACTCATAATGAGCGTGGCTATCCGGTAATGACCCCGGAACAAAATCAGATTGTACTGACTCATCTGATCGAAAAGATTGATAGTAACGCTGACACAATCATCCGTCTCGAAGAAGATCAGATCGAAGGTGCTGAGGTTATTGTGGTATCTTATGGCATTACCTCCAGGATTGCGGTTCGAGCCATCCAAGATGCGCGTCAAAAAGGACTTAAAGTTGGTTCGTTACGTTTAATCACCGTGTGGCCATTCTGCGAACGCAGGATTCGTGAGTTATCAAATAAAGTCAAGGCCATTGTGGTAGTGGAGATTAATTATGGTCAAATGGTACGTGAGGTCGAGCGCAGTGCCGCTGGCCGTTGCAAGGTAGTTAGTGTCAATCATTGTGGGGGTGCGGTTCATGATCCCAATGTCATTCTTAAAGCCATCACGGAAGCCTGCCGATGAACGATAATGCCCAAGATTCGGAAAATTCGTTGGCCACTATGTTGCGTGTGGAGCGGATGCCTCATATTTGGTGTCCAGGTTGTGGTATCGGTTCGGTAGTGACTTCTTTTGCCGAAGCGATTAAGCGTAGCAAAATCGATCAGGATAAATTGGTGGTAGTGTCGGGAATTGGTTGTACCGGTCGCGTTGCGGGTTATGTTAATTTTGATTCGATTCACGCAACCCACGGTCGTGCCATTCCAGTAGCCACCGGTCTTAAATTAGCAAATCCCGATCTCAAGGTCGTAGTATTCAGTGGTGATGGTGATTTGATTAGCATTGGAGGTAATCATTTTATCCATGCCGCACGGCGAAATATGGATCTGCTAGTGATTTGTGTAAACAATTTCACCTATGGCATGACCGGAGGTCAAGTAACGCCGACCACGCCGACTACCGCCAATGCTTCAACTACGCCCTACGGTAACTACGAATATCCCTTTACACTGCCGCTTCTTGCGGATGCTTGTGGTGCCACCTATGTCGCACGCTGGACTTCATTGCATTCACGTAACATTACGCAATCCATTGAGGAAGCATTGCAAAGGCGGGGATTTTCTTTCATTGAGGTGATCACTCCCTGCACGACGCTTTATTTGCGCCGCAATCGTCTTGGCGATGGTGTAGATGCATTGCAGTATTATCAAAATAATTCAGAACTTCAGCATGGTCTAGATACCCGTGCGACCGAGATTGGATTTCAGGGGAAAATTGCAGTTGGTAAATTCGTCGACCGTGAAAAGCCCACTTATTTGGACGCGGTGAATCAGTGTAATGTCAAATTCATTGGTGACGATTATCAGCTTTATGGAAAAACCGAACCGGAGAAAAAAGTCGAGGAGGAAAAGAAGCCGGGAGTGGCAGTCGCATGAGTACCACGGAAATCAGATTCTCAGGATTTGGTGGCCAGGGCATTATCCGTTGTGCCCTGATTACGGGTAAGGCGTTATCCCTTTATGACGATAAATTCGCCACCATGACCCAGAGTTTTGGGCCTGAAGCACGGGGAAGTGCGTGTTCAGCGCAATTGGTGGTTTCTGATGATCGGGTTCTTTACCCCTATATTACCCATCCAGGGATACTGATGGCTTTGTCTCAAGAGGCCTACGAAAAGTATTATAGTGAATTACCCGATGGCGGAATTTTGATCGTTGACGAGGATTTGGTAAAGCTGCGTGGTGAACATCCAAATCTTTCCCTGTGGTCCGTACCAGCAACCCGTTTCGCGGAAGGATTGGGCAATCGATTATTCACCAATCTGGTCGCTCTTGGTTTTTTTACTGCGATAACGGGAGTAGTCACTGCCGATGCCATGAAAAAAGCCCTCCCGGGATTGGTTCCAGGTCGATTTTTGAAGATCAATACCAAGGCTTTTGAGAAAGGTTATGACCATGGAATCCAATCCATGGCTAAGAAAAAAATTATATAAAAGAACAAAGACAAAATATTAAAGATTTTTCTTTTACGATGGAAAGAAAAGTTTTTAATATTTGATGTTGACATTACTCTTTTAGAGCTAAGGTTCTGTTGCACTATGACTAAAAAGCGCACCGGCGTTTTCGTCTGCCACTGTGGCAACAATATTGCCGCCACGGTGGATGTCGCCAAAGTGGCCAAGGAGTTGGCTAAAGAGGAATCCGTCGTCTGCGCCCGTGAGTATGTCTATATGTGCTCAGACCCGGGCCAGAATATGGTGGTTCAGACGATTAAGGAAAATCATCTGGATAGTGTCGTTATTTCTTGCTGTTCACCGAATTTGCACGAAAAAACTTTCCGTGATAATGTCAAATCGGCGGGTTTGAATGACTTTACTTGCGAGATTGCCAATATCCGCGAGCAGTGCTCATGGGTACACAAAGATCGTGAGAAGGCAACCGAAAAGGCTATCAAACTTTCTCGAAGTGCGGTACGGCGAGTTACACGTAATCAAGCTTTGGAGCCGATTGGCGTCGGCGTGACGCGGCGGGTGTTAGTTGTGGGTGGTGGTATTGCTGGTATTCAGACTTCTATTGACTTGGCTAATGCTGGTTTCGAGGTGCTGCTGGTAGAAAAACAAGCTACCATCGGCGGCCATATGATCCAATTGTCTGAGACGTTTCCGACTTTGGATTGCTCGCAGTGCATTCTTTCGCCCAAGATGGTAGAGGTCTCGCGTCATCCGAAAATTACCTTGATGACCTCTAGCGAAGTAAAAGAGGTCAGTGGTTATATTGGTAATTTTCGGGCTAAGATTATCAGGAAGGCGGCCTATGTGGATCCGGAAAAGTGTAAGATTTGTGATGACTGTTCTATTGTATGTCCAGTCGTAGTGCCCAACCAATATGACTTAGGGTTGAGTGCGCGTCGTGCCATTTATATTCCTTACGCACAGGCAATTCCGGCCAGCTATACATTGGATGATAGTACTTGCCTTGGACTTAATCCGGTAGTGTGCGGTAAGTGTAAGGATGTCTGTGAAGCGGGAGCTATTAATTATGATATGCTGCCACGCACCATATTTGAGGAAGTGGGGGCGATCGTGGTGGCCACCGGATTTGACCTCTATAGTCAGGAGCAACTTGGCGAGTATGGTCACGGTCAAATTGAAAATGTAGTGGATGGTTTGCAATTCGAGCGGATGTGTTCGGCCTCTGGTCCGACTAAGGGTAAGATATTGCGCCCCTCTGATCATCAGGAGCCAAAGGAAGTAGTGTTTATTCAGTGTGTGGGTTCGCGTGACCCAGCTCGACATTGCGCCTACTGTTCGAAGATTTGTTGCATGTACACCGCGAAACATGCGCGTTTGTATAAACATCACGTACCGGATGGTCGTGCCTACGTCTTCTATATTGATATCCGTTCTGGTGGAAAAGGTTACGAAGAATTCGTGCAGCGCACCATGGAAGATGACGAAACCCTTTATTTGCGTGGTCGAGTCTCGAAAATTTACGAAGACAAGGGAAAAATTCGAGTTTATGGTACCGATACGTTGTCGGGTCAAAATGTGGAAATCGAGGCCGATATGGTGGTGTTGGCGCTCGCCATGCAGGCCTCTGCGGGTACCGCAGAAATAGCCAAGATTCTCAAAATTGGCCGTGACAAGGATGGTTTCTTAGCCGAAGCTCACCCCAAACTTAAGCCAGTAGAGAGTGTTACCGGTGGTATTTTCTTGGCGGGTGCAGCACAGGCACCGAAAGATATCCCGGAGACTGTATCGCAAGCCAGTGCTGCAGCGGCCAAGGTAATTGGATTGCTTTCTCAGCCACGGCTTACTCATTCACCGATGGTGGCACAGGTACGTTCTAGATTATGCACTGGTTGTGAGATGTGCGTGGATGCCTGTCCCTATAAAGCTATTCGTCTCGAAAATGGAAAGGCAGTGGTCAATGAGGTACTTTGCGAAGGTTGTGGTACCTGCACGGCAACATGCGTTCGTGCTGCTATTGATGTGAAGAACTCTACGCCATTGCAAATGAAAGAGATGATTGATGCGGTGTTGACTTGGTGATGACCTATGTCACAGACAGATCGTGTCAACAAAACTTTGGGTGATGTGTAATGCTCTGGACAGTAGTAGCTGCAGTAGTTATCTTTATGAGTGGTATGCTTATCGTTGTTTATGAGGCGACTACTGCCGGGAAAAGTAGAAGCTAACTTCAATAATTAGCTAGTAATTCACAATATCTTCTATTTGTTTATCTTTCAGACCATGCCTGAACAACAACAGACCCCATACGAACCGAAGATTGTCGCGTTTCTCTGCAAGTGGTGTTCTTCGGCGGGAAGCGATTTGGCGGGGGTATCACGTATTCAATATCCCGCCAACGCGACTCCGATTACCGTGATGTGCTCGGGAAGCGTGTCACCGCAATATATTCTCTCTGCCTTTAATAAAGGGGCAGATGGTGTTTTGGTGTCTGGTTGCCATATTGGTGACTGTCACTATATGGAAGGGAATTACTACGCCCGGCGCAAACTCCACTTAGTGAATGAACTACTTCAGTTTATCGGTGTCGAGCCGGAG
>Ga0265602_1000095_pt1 | contig 10235 bp, 10 predicted proteins | sample saktaT_6_FD_197242 | JGI IMG/M metagenome (GOLD analysis project Ga0265602, IMG submission 197242) | Metatranscriptome of saline water microbial communities from Sakinaw Lake, British Columbia, Canada - sak_2013_6_6_36m (Metagenome... | ecosystem: Environmental > Aquatic > Non-marine Saline and... | reverse complement strand
GGAGAGTGGACCGTTACCTACGAAACTTTCCGTGATATGGGGATTGCCTTTGGTGTGGCGTTGGTGCTTATTTATATTCTGGTGGTGTGGGAATTTGGTAATTTTACACTCCCTGCGATCATCATGGCACCGATCCCACTCACCCTAATTGGTATCGTGCCAGGGCATTGGTTCATGGGGGCGGAATTTACTGCCACTTCCATGATCGGATTCATTGCGTTGGCCGGTATTATTGTGCGCAACTCCATTCTATTGGTGGATTTCGCCAAGCATCAGATCCTCGCGGGGTACAGTCTGCGTGAGGCAGTGATCCTCTCCTCCGAGACCAGGATGCGTCCGATTATGATCACGGCCTTTGCCTTGGTCGCCGGTTCTTTCGTAATTCTTTTCGATCCCATTTTTCAGGGCATGGCGGTTTCGTTGCTCTTCGGTGTGCTGGTCTCGACTGTGCTCACTCTGGTAGTGATCCCCCTGGGTTGCACCAGTGCCGCTAATGCTTTTGAGTATCCCAATACTCTTCCGGGCATCGAGCCGGAGCCCGAGGATACCGTTCCACCACCACCATTGTTGCCACCTTTACCACCGAAGAAGTCACCCGTTCCGATCGTCCCGCCTCAGGAAACGCCAACGGTAGCGCCAGTTTCTGACCCAGTCGCCACCGCGTCCACGGAAAGGATTGTGGAATCGCCCATTTCGATATCGCCAGCTCCCATGGCTACGGTGCTAATGCGAGAGACGGTTGTAGAGCCGGTGAGGGAGGTGCCGCGTCCCTTCCTACGTCCCAACTTGGCAGCCTTTCCGTTGTCTTCGATTAGTCCTAGTCCCGTTTCCGCATCCAGTGCTGAAACCACCACAGGGGCCACGCTTGTCACGCTTCCTACTGCTTTACCTGAATCTAGCGAGATGCGGCCACCGCTGGGGAAAGGTAGTTCCAAAGCGTTCTTTCCCTCAGCGGAAATTCTTGGTCCGTTGCGTCCCCACGTTGAGGTTAAGCCTCGACTGCTGGGGGAGGCTGTATTGATTTCTTCAGAAGAATCGATAGTTCCTCTGGTTCTTACTGCAGTGTCCAGTCTTGATATTGAATCTGAGGCCACCACCTCTGTGCCACGTCCCGAACTTTTTCCTCGCTCCGAATCTCCCGTGCAAACGGTACCGCGTCCTCTGGAAGCGGTTACCGAGCGAAGTAGCGAATGGAATGTATCTCCATCGGAGTTGCCATCAGAACCGATATCGGTGGTGGTTGTTAATGAAATAATGCAACCAAGTATTTCTGCAGTTCTACCACAACCTCCAGCACTAGAGACTGTTGATGAACTGTCGGTTGCCGATGAATTAACCTCTGCTTCAATGGTGACAGATGACTCTCACACCCCTAAGATAGAGAGACCTATCATCGTTGGGCGCTATAAAGATCGTGCTACTGTGAAGCGTCGAGGCATCCGTATAAAATCTACCGCTCCCTCCGCTGGTGGCTAGTCTCGTAATTCGCTACAAGCGGAATTGGGGGCCACCCATTTAGTCAAGACAACGACTCATCGAAGCGTTTCTATTATCCCCAGCCGATCGATTTAATGCCACGGGAAAGGTTCAACAATCCCGCCATATCCAGATGCCGATAAATCACGCCAACAGCGTATCGCGGCCTAAGTAGGTAACTCAAGTTGCTACCTATTTGCTTTTCTCCCCTCCCCCAGAGGAAGAGAGTTAATTTTGTCGTCCGCCATGTTTCTCGGAGACTATGATGAAATACCATACCCGCCTGCTAACCGTATTACTTGTAGGTCTAACTGGTGTCACAACGGCCAAAGCTGCGGATGACAGCTATGGTGGTGCTGGCCCGTGGTCACCGGGTTATGGAACCCCCGGGGGATTCGAACCACCCACCTATGGTCGGCGAGATCGGGAGACTACCCCTTCAGGTAGCGGACTCTACGATGCGGTTCCTCCTCCGACTTATCCAACTGCGGTCGATTCCAGTCCGTGGGTGCGTGGTGGCGAACGCGGCTATGGCCCTGGTTATGACACTAGTCCAGGATATAGCCGTGGGCAGAGTTACGGCCCACCTCCGGGTTATGGCGGTCCTCCTCCGAGTTATAGAGGTCCAGGTTACGGCGGTGGGCCGGGATATGGCCCAGCCTATGGTGGTGGACCAAGTCGTTCCGGCGGTGGAATGGGTTTTTCCTGGGGTAACCGCGGATCGGGTGCTGGAGCCGAGCCAGGTTATGGAAGGGCGTACAATGCTCCCAGAGGTGAATCGAATTATGGCGGTAGGTATGGTTCACCTCCTGATGCCGGAAGTCCAAGTTACGGTCCCAATTACAATGGCCCCAATGCCAGATCTGGTTACGAGGGACGGGTGCCGCCTACTGGTCGTTACGATCGAGATGGTCGGGGCTACGAATATTCGGATCGTGGTGCTCCCGGGATGGGATCCTCTTGGGGAGAAGAAGGCAATGCTTACGGATCTTCGGAAACCTCTGCTACCCCACCTGGCTACACCGGAGGGAAAGGTGGCTATGAGGAACCCTATAGAAATAGTGATTTAGGGCGTCTTGGACAGGGGGCTTCCCCTGGGGGAAATGATTCGAGCTACGGTGCCGATGGTCAGGGAAAGAAATTTGCCCCTGAAACATCCAAAGCATCTTCCGATAGTAGCGGTTATTCGCCTTGGAATCCTCCCGATGAGTCAGGAACCGGACTGATTCCCTCTCCATCAGGTGGGCCGCCCGCCGGTGCTGTGGCGGACAAAAATCCAAGGAAATCCACTGTGGAAGAGCAGGAAAAATAGCTGCTTGCGTATATCGTTTTTGATTGATGATTACCGGAAAACAGGTAAAAAATTATGGTACGCAGGGGTACTGTTTTGGGAGTTGTCCTACTGGTTGGTCTGATGGTGGCCACAGGTTCGGAAAGATTGAATGCTGCTCCTCCTTGGGAAGGGTGGTCTTCTCCCCCCTGGGACAATTGGTTTGATGGTCCATTGTCTTCCTGGGGTTTCCCGGGCCGTCGAGACAATGCATGGGGAGGCCGTCCTTGGGGTGGTGGATACGATGAAGATTCTTGGGGGAGCGGCTATCAGAGTCCGTACCGTGGAAATGGTTATTATGGTGACTATTCTCCTCCGGGAAGGGGCGCTTGGGATGGTGCTGATCCCTGGCGCTATGGCGACCGTGGTTATGGCCGTGGGTCGAAAGGAGGGTACGGTGAGGATTGGGGGCGCCCGAACTATGGCTATGGCGAACCACCATCCGCCGATTACCGTGGATATAACAACGGGCCACCCGCAGGAAATGATCGCGGCGCTGATTATGGTCGAGACAATTACGGGCGGGGTGACTACAGCCGGGACGACTACGGTCCCGGTGATTACGGTCGGGGTGACTACGGCCGTGAAACTCCTCCCCGTGAACGAGGCAACGCCGCGCAGCCGTCATATCCACCACCAGCTACAGGATACGGCGAAAATCCGTGGGATGGTCCAAAATCCGAAAATCAATCGGGAAATTCGGAGCGGTTCAGCGGGGACAATTCGGGTAGTACAGCAGGACAACCGTGGGGCACGAATCCCTCTAACCCGTCCACCAAAAACAACAGGACCGACCCTTGGGGATCTTCTCAGTAAGAACGCTGAGAGCCGTGAATCCCACGGCTTAAAGATAAGAGTTCCATGTCGGAATTTGATGGCTGCGAATTGAAAACAAATTATTGATGAAGGGGAGAAAAAACAATGCGTAAGGTTTTGTTGCTGTGTGTCCTAGGATTTGCAGGATTGTGGTCGTTCGCGAGTTTAGCAGCGGGGCCCGAGTTTTCGGCGGATGTGGTAGCAGTCAACCTTAAGGATCAGAGCGAACATACCATTGGGAAACTCTATGTGAGTAATTCTCGTCAGCGTAAGGAAATGGTCGTGCCGGACAAGCGTGCCACCGAGGAATATGGTCAAAGAGTGGTGCAAATTATCAATCCTCAGCATCAGGCGATGTGGCAAGTCTTTCCTGATAAACAAAAATATTGGGAATGGACCGGAAAGATCCCCATGGAACCGCCTCCGTTACCCGGTGACCCCCGCCATTTTTGTGCCCAGGGTAATGGTATGTCTTGTGCCAAGCTGGCCACCGAAAGTCTCAACGGTCGTATGATCGATAAGTGGGAATTGACCATTACCAAGGAGGGCAGAACGGTGAAGAGTTTTGTTTGGCTTGACCAAAAACTCGGTATGCCGATTCGAGAGGAAATTGCTGGAATGGGTGCTATGGAGTTACGTAATATCAAGGAGGATTCCCAACCCGACAACCTGTTTGAGATACCCACTGGTTTCCAAAAGGTTGAACCGCCCCGTGGGCGCGGTCCAGGAAGTTTGGGTGTTCCCGGTGGTTCCCCTGGACCAAGTGTACAACCACCACGTCCGGGAATACCTCCCCTAGGTGTTCCACCTCAATAGAGTCTCGATCTTCGTGGATTGCCACGTTCGGTTTTTTGCTCTACTCCTGGGGTTGCTTGCAGCCCCAGCGTTTGGGGGAAAACCATGGTGGGATGACGAGAAACCATCCTACCCATCGACACCCCAAAGATCTCAACCCTCCCCTTCCGATCATTGGTGGGAGGAGGGTGTTGGGCCATCGCCTCGTTGGACAGCACCAACTAAACGAAACGCTGATTCTCCACCATCCTCTAGCTGGGCGACACCGCCCACGAAAGATGCCGATCCGCCGTCTCCATCGTTTCCCGGTGGTGCAATGCCATCCATGCAAAATACCGTACCGCCTGCCGCATTGCCGTTTCTGTCGCCTCCTGCTTGGATGGCTCCGCCCACGAAAAATACCGATTCGCCATCTCCGTCATTTCCCAGTGGGGTAATGCCGTTCATGCAAAATATCGCACCGCCGTTTCCGTCGCCTCCTGGTTGGATAACACCGTCCACAAAAAATACCGATTCGCCATCTCCGTCATTTCCGTCACCTCCCGGTTGGACGATGCCGTCCACGAAAAATACTGAGTCACCATTTTCGTCACCTCCTGCTTGGGCGGTGCCGCTCATGCAGAATCGTTTTCCCGGAGGCAATTCGAAGGACGATATGTGGGGCGTGTTCCTCTTCGGAGGTTCACCCAACATAATGGAACGTTGGTCGGATCGTATGGAGCATTGGGAGGACCGCATGGGGCAGTGGGCCGACCGCTGGCAAGGGAATAGACCCCAGAATCCCTCAAATTCTTCGAATTACCCAACGGATCAAAATACGCCGAATGCTCCCCGGAATAGTCATGATCCCTGGTGGACCTCGCACTGACGCATAGAATTTCACTATTTTCATGTATTTGGAAAAAAAGATTCAGTCCGTTATCAATAGGTTAAGACAGGTAAGGGAAAACCCTTTTCGATAAAATACGCTGGGTGCCTATCTGGGTTCTGTTTCTTGTTTTTTGCTCGAAGGGTATCATTTTTAAACAAGGCCATGATGAAAACTCTACGCTGGAAAAATCGTTATCTCACGGGCAATACCGGAATCGATCAACAGAATCGGGCTCTGGTGGATTGCCTCAATGGATTTATCAGTGCCACCAAGCAACGTGAGCATTGCCAAGACATCGAGAATTTATTAGAGGATTTGTCGGTAAAACTAGAAAGCATTCTGACTGAAGATCCTGTCGTCGCCGATCTGATCGCTCAGATCAAAATTCCGTTAATTTCGGCCTTACCTCTGCCGACACGGCAGACTCCGGCGTGCCGGAAATGCGATATTTGCGACCTTGCAGAACAACGAATCGCTCAACATATTCATTCCTCTGTTCAATGTCTTGGCATGGAAGCAGAAATCACTTGAGGTTCGACCTGCCCACCGGCCCGTTTCTGTCAAGAACCCCACGCCTAAAGGCGGGGGCTTGTGAGTCAAATTCACTGAGCTGGAAAAGCTGTTTTGCGGCGAGTCTCCGCAGAGCGTGGGAACGATAGGTTGGGACGGGACCGCTGACGAAATGATGACCAAGGCCTTGGGTATAACCTCGTCATTCCGCCAGAGACTGACGGAATGACGGATAGAGCACGCGGTGCGGGACGTTCTTGGCAACTTCCGTCTACTTACAATTCTTCGATCGGGTTTAGGCCGTAAGCGTGGTTCTTAGATTTTTCATGGCCACTTTCTCGATCTGGCGGATACGCTCCGCCGAGACCTGATAGCGGTTAGCAAGTTCCTGCAAGGTCGCTTTGTTATCATCGTCGAGCCAACGTCGTTTCAGAATGTCGCGACTGCGGTGATCGAGGCGCGATAGGGCATAGGTAAGGCGATCTTGCTCGTAATTTTCCCAATTTTGCTGTTCGAATACAGCTGCAGGGTCCATGCGTGAGTCTTGAAGGTAGGCGACCGGGGCGGGATGGGCGTCATCATCGTCTCCGTCGGCATCTCCCTCGAAGCTCGTATCGTGGCCGGTCATGCGTTGTTCCATCTCGACGACCGTTTCTGGACTAACACCCAGTTCACGGGCCACGGTCTGGACTTCATCACGATTGAACCAACCCAGGTGTTTCTTGATGCTTCGCAGATGAAAAAAGAGCTTGCGCTGGGCCTTGGTCGTTGCAACCTTGACGATGCGCCAGTTGCGTATGACGAACTCCTGGATCTCGGCACGGATCCATTGAACAGCAAAAGAGACCAATCGCACCCCCACTTCGGGGTCGAAGCATCGTACGGCCTTCATTAGGCCAATATTTCCTTCTTGGATGAGATCGGCCTGAGGAAGACCGTAACCACTGTAGCCGCGTGCGATGTATATAACAAAACGAAGGTGGGAAAGGATGAGACGTTGAGCAGCGTCCAGGTCGTTGTGGTCGCGCAGACGGATCGCTAGCTCACGTTCCTCGCTGGCACTCAACATCGGGATAGCACCCGCTGCCTGGGTGTAAGCCTCCAGGCTGCCTGTGGGTAGAGCTAGCTCGAATCTTTGCAGCGCTGTAGTCATCGAAGTCTCCGAGAAACCCCCGGCTTCGAACCGCAGGGATGAAGGGAGACAGTTTTTCAACCGTCCGGTAAAAACGCCGGTTATCCCCGGCGGCCAACCCGTAATGGCCTAATAACGAACACCTTTTTGTTTTTGGCCAGTCAGTCGAACTCGACCTTGGGCCTAAGGTGAGAGACAGGGAACCCAATGTTAGCACTCTCTGTAGGAGAGCGCTAAGGATTAGATGAAATTTACTAGGTTGATGGGCGCTAGGACCCTACGAAAATTACTAACCCACGTTGTTATCTTATAGATCTCGGGCCGCGTGTATCAGGTCAGGGAAAGATTTGGAATAGGGGAGGGGGCCTAAATAAAGATTCTCTAGGCCCCAATCCAGAATTAACCAGCACTAGGCAGAGAAAGAAGATCCGCAACCGCAGGTCGTTGTCGCATTAGGATTGCGAATGACAAAATGCGCTCCTTCTAGATCTTCGGAAAAATCTATCTCCGCACCAACCAGATATTGGAAACTCATGGGGTCAACCAGGAGAGTGACTCCACCTTTTTTGACCTGGGTGTCTCCGTCGTTAATATCTTCATCAAAGGTAAAACCATACTGAAAACCGGAGCAACCTCCACCCGTAACGAACACACGCAACATCAATGCGTCATTATTTTCTTCCGCGATCAACTCGCGGACTTTGGTAGCAGCAGCATCAGTGAACAGGATGGGGGAGGCGGGATCTGCCGGACTGGCCTGGGCGCTCAGATTGGTTTTCACAATTTATTCTCCGAAGATTTTCTGCCGCCAAGGATTAGGGCAGCGATATTGGCGAGGATGTTACCCATCCCTACAAAAGTAGTCAACAATTTACATGTTATTTAAGGCAAAAGAGCAATGCCTTCTAATCCCATGGTTTCGGGAAGGCCGAACATAAGATTCATATTTTGGACGGCCTGGCCAGCGGCACCTTTAACGAGGTTATCTATGACGGAAAGCACCACCACGGTATCTCCCCCCTGGGGTCGGTGAAGAGCCAAGCGACAGGTATTGGCCCCGCGCACGCTTCGCGTCTCAGGATGGCTGCCGACGGGCATGACGTCTACAAATGGCTCGCCGGCGTAGCGGTCCTCATAGAGTGCCTGGAGATCCACCGTCGAATCTCGCAAGACAGCATAGAGCGTGGCATGAATACCCCGAACCATGGGTGTTAGGTGAGGTACAAAGGTAAGCCCCACAGACGTTCTCGCAGCCCGACTAAGACCTTGGAGAATCTCAGGAAGATGCCGGTGTCCGGGCACTGCGTATGCTTTGAAACTCTCCGTAGCCTCGCATAGGAGGGTTCCGATCGTAGCCTTACGACCCGCTCCACTCACACCTGATTTAGCATCGGCGATGAGTCGCTGGTTATCCACCAACCCATGTTCGATGAGGGGTAAGAGGCCGAGCTGTACGGCGGTGGGGTAGCAACCCGGGTTGGCCACAAGACGCGCCTTACGCAAGGCCTCGCGATTCATCTCCGGCAATCCATAGACTGCCTCTGCGAGCAATTCTGGGCAGGCATGCGGAATACCATACCAACGCTGCCATACCTGTGGGTCTGTGAGGCGGAAATCAGCAGCGAGGTCAATAATACGTACTCCTCTCGCCAGCAACTCACGGGCCATACCCATGGCCGTACCATTGGGAGTGGCAAAGAAAACCACTTCACAATCGGCCAATGCCCCATCACTGGGTTCGATGAAACGTAGATCGCTTTTCCCCCGGAGACTGGGAAAAAGATCCGCCACCGCAGTGCCAACTTCGGAACGGGAGGTGATTACTTCAAGCTGAGTTTTTGGGTGAAGCAGCAACAGCCGTAGCAGTTCTACTCCGGTGTAACCGGTACTACCGACAATACCGACCTTGACCATGAGACATTTCCCTCGTGTATATGAGCATGAAGAACGTGCGTTATAGGAATTAATCCCGCTCGTCGATCCAAGCCATCTGAATGGCTTCGAGAACTTTCTCTCCCCCTCGCTGATGATCATCAGAGAATTCTGGTAGATCGACTACCCAATTGTGAAGGTCGACAAACCGAACTCGACGCGGATCCACCTCGGGATGTGCTTCGTCAAGGGAAATAGCAATATCTTGCACGTCAGCCCATTTCACGGGTCATTCCTCTCAATTAACGATGTGCTTCGGAGACCATGTTAAGGGTATAGCGGGGAATTTCGATCACGAGATCCTGTTCACCGATCCGGGCCTGGCAACTCAGTCGTGATTCTGCTTCCAGTCCCCAGGCCTTATCTAATAGATCTTCTTCCTGTTCGTCGGCGGGTGATAGCGATTCAAATCCTTCGCGGACGATGACATGACAAGTCGTGCAGGCGCAAGACTTTTCACAGGCGTGCTCCAATTCAACCCCCCCCGCGGCTGCAGCATTGATGAGCAGAGATCCAGGGAGAGCTTCGATTACTACACCTTGTGGGCAAATTTCTTCGTGCGGTAGAAAAATTAATTGGGTCATGGGTTATCATCCCTCGCCAAATTCGGTCAATCGGTGGCCGGTCAATGCCTTTTTGATACTTCTATTCATACGACGTGCCGCGAATTCCTGAGTCACTCGCTCCAGGTGTTCGAGAGCGATGTGGATGGTGCGGTGATCAGTGTCGTTACGCAGATCCGTCAATTTCGCTGCGATGCTATCGATAATGGCACGTTCTTCTACCGACAATAGATCGGCATCTTCCGCCAAGGCATGAGCCAGGCCCGCTAATACACGATCCGCCTCGACCTGTTGTTCCCGCAGATTGCGAGCATCTACGTCTTCCCTCGCATGATCCAAAGAATCGCGGAGCATCCGTTCGATCTCTGCGTCGGTAAGTCCGTAGGAAGGTTTTACCTGGACAGTACTGCGTTTCCCGGTGGACAATTCCTGGGCAGAAACACTGAGTAGTCCATCCACATCTACCTGGAAAGTAACGCGAATACGGGCAGCTCCTGCCACCAGCGGGGGGATGCCGCGCAATTCAAAACGGGCCAGCGAACGACAATCGCTCACCAATTCGCGTTCTCCCTGAAGTACGTGAATGACCATGCCGGTCTGACCATCTTTGAAAGTGGTGAAGTCTTGGTTTCGTACTACGGGGAGGGTGGTATTACGCGAGATGACCTTTTCTACCAAGCCCCCCATAGTCTCGATCCCCAGCGATAATGGAATAACATCGAGCAACAGCATCTCGTCGGCGGGTTTATTGCCTACCAAGATGTCGGCCTGAATAGCTGCGCCGAGAGCCACTACCCGATCTGGATCAAG
>Ga0265602_1000092_pt1 | contig 10266 bp, 10 predicted proteins | sample saktaT_6_FD_197242 | JGI IMG/M metagenome (GOLD analysis project Ga0265602, IMG submission 197242) | Metatranscriptome of saline water microbial communities from Sakinaw Lake, British Columbia, Canada - sak_2013_6_6_36m (Metagenome... | ecosystem: Environmental > Aquatic > Non-marine Saline and... | reverse complement strand
TTTGAATTAGGCATCTTTTTCTCACGTTTTTTTATAGCGAAAGAACGTGCTGACTTAGCAGAAGAAGAGGAGCCTCACCGTTTGGAGAAAAAATAGTCGTTAATTATTTTTGTTAAACTGCGCGGCTGAGGTCGTGACGGTGCAGTGTAGCCTGCGAGCGTTGTAAAATAGCCTCAGCAATTTGCTGGGTAGTATCAATGGCGGGATATGTCCAAGGCTCATAAGGTGTGCTCATTGTTTTTGCAGCGCCGTGTTCAATGAGTTTACCAATGATGTCGCGGTGATAACATTCCGTTACGTTCTCATTTAAATCCACTAATACTGGTTTGCCAGTAAAAACCGCTTCAGAACACATAGATAGCGAGTCACCTGTAACAATAAATAATTCAGCACGGGCTAACAGTGCGGTATAAAAGCTGGGGTGACTGGTTTGCCAATCAAAAAAATCATACGGTAGTTGACCAAATTCTGTAAGCATCGTTGATATTGCCTCGACCGGCGTTCTGCGACTATTTGTAATCACCAGTATGGCTTTTAAAGATTGGCTAATGTGTATGACTTGTTGGGCAAAGTGTCGTGCATAAGCTTCGTTAAAGCCATTGCAGTAACGAGTATTGCCACCTATTAATAAGCCAATGATGGGCTGAGTCAGTGCGTGAAAATAGCGTTTATGTTCAAGGGCTGCGTGGGCAAGTTTGTTTTTAGTTTGGTTGTGTGGCACCCCTAACAATGAAACAACATTATCGCCTGTTAACTGTGGTGAAGCGATTAAGTCATACTCAGTTAAGCGTGGATGAGGGACTTCGGGCAAAATGGAAGCAAGAAAAATAGTGAATAATTGCTTAGGGAAAATCTTTCGTAAATCAGCGATTTCGGCTGTGGTTTCTTCACCCGTACCGCTGATGATAAAAATGGCTTGATAGCCACCGTGTTGCACATAGCGTTTTTTTAGTAAGTCGTGGTATTCCTGTTGATTTGCACTTGGTCGTGGAATGCGTTCATAGCCAAACCCCAAGTGTTCAGCTAAGCCAATACGTGCATTAAGTTCACCCGTGTAGTCGCTATCAACAATCCAGACAAGGGGTGCAGGTTTCATGAGAGTATGCATTAGTTTAAGTGTTGGCTTAAGTCACGTGCTGCTAAGGCACCTTCGGCGAGCGCATTGACTACAGAAGGATCGTTTGAGTTAGTTACATCGCCAATCGCATAAATTCCAGGAATATTAGTACGTTTAACGTGGTCAGTCAGAATATAGTTTTGATTTGTTGCCACGCGTTTCAAGAGCTCACTATTTTGTAAAAACTCAGTGTTTGCTTTAAAGCCGCAGCGGATAAAGATTTTGTCGACCGACAGTGTTTGGCGTAAAGAAGGGCTTTGCGTAAGTGCTAAGCCAATTTTGTTTTGTTCAGCGTACATGCTTGTTATGGTTGAGTGGCTGTGCTCGATAAGTTTATTTTCCTGAATTAACGTGATGATGTCATTCCGAATTAGTGTTTGTGCTATTGCGCTTGAGCGCATAATGAGATGTATTTTATCCGCTCTTGTTGCAATATCTTTTGCTGTGTAATGGGCATTATCGCCACCGCCAAGAATTGCAATTGTTTTTGTGCTTAGGTGAGGTAGTTGCTCAAGATGATCTGTTGGTAAAAAAAACACCCGATTGCTGATGAGTTCAGGTGTGAAGCCCTCGATATTTTCTATTACTTCATAGCCAACCGGACGTGCGCCCGTGGCAATGATTAAGGCTTTTATAGAAAAAGTTTCACAACTAAGCGTGTTTTTTTGTATGACTAACTGAAAGCCATGACTATTTTGTTGTATTGCAAGTAATTGGTAAGAGTAGTAAACGCTAATGTCGGTGGACTGAATATGTTTGGTATAAGCGGCTGCAAGTTGTTGGCTGGTATGTTCGCTAAACCCTAAAACCCAGCGATTTATTGTTGGGAGGGTTGTTAATTGTCCACCTAGGCACGTGTTTTTTTCCAAAATAATTGGCTTAAAACCCAAGTTTTTAAGCCATAACGCACAGGACATGCCGGCAACACCTCCACCTAAAATAGCAATCGTTGGTTGTACTGACATGAATTAATTAAGCTAAGGCTGAGTAAACAGTTTAAAGGTAGTAACGTCACAGCATGTTTTTGAGTTATCAATGGCTAATTTAGCTTAAATTTGCCGTTAAGCAAGTAACTTAGTGTGACCTTAGTAAGCACCATTTTTATAATAGTAGCTCAGAATACGCTATTTTTTTTTGCTTAACTGTGCGTTTATCCATCGCTAACCACAGTGCTAAGTACGTGGTTTTTTTTGTTGGGTGCACTAGATTGGGGGCGATTTCTGCTAGAGGTTCAAGGACGAAGGGATAGATTTCAATATCTTTACGGGGAAGGTTGAACTGTTCGTGAGCAAGTACGGCATCGCCAAATAATAACAAATCAAGATCTAAGGCACGGGAGGTAAATTTTTCTTTTGTAACACGGCAGTCATAAGGGTGTTCAATATCTTTAAGTCGTTGATATACCGAAAAGACATCGTCGTGTGTAGTAAAGCTAACCACGAGATTGAAAAAAGGCGGCGCACTAAAGCCAATCGGCATAGATTCATACACACTAGAAATATGCAATGCGCCAACCTGTTGTTGCAAAGCGTTAATTCCAGCGCGTATATTTTGATGGCGCTCAATATTACTGCCAACCCCTATAAATACTTGTGTTGAACTCATTTTTTACCGCGCTCAATGATAATGCCTACGTCGATATCTTTGCCTACCGCACCGCGTTTATTCAATTTAATCTGCACCCATGTGAGGTTAAACTCAGTTAAAATCAGCTCAGCGACTTCAGAAATTAAACGTTCAATTAAATAAAATTGCGTATTTTGTACGAATTCTATTACTCGATCAGACACTTTTTTATAATCAAGCGTGTACTGAATATCGTCTGTTTGCGCGGCTTTGTTTATATCAAATGCCATGGCAATATCAAAAATAAGGGTTTGTTTAGTTGATCTTTCCCATTCATAAATACCGATAATGGTGTCAATACATAGCCCGTTTAAAAAAATAGTATCCACGTTAAATTTCCTTGTATGATGTGCTTTGAAGTAATGGGTAGTATTCAAGAAATACTTTTAGTTGACAAGTTTTGAGCAAATTTTTGTGTACGTATGATTGATTATAGCTGGTTGTTAGTAATAATTGCCTATTGTATAGGTTCAATTTGTAGTGCCATTGTGGTGTGTCGTGTGATGGGTTTACCTGATCCACGTGAGCAAGGTTCCGGTAATCCTGGCGCCACCAATGTGATGCGTTTTGGTGGTAAAAAAGCGGCTGCAATTACCTTGTTAGGAGATTTATTTAAAGGTTTACTTCCGGTTCTTGTCGGTCAGTTTGTAGGGTTGCCTTCGGTATTCGTTGCAGGTCTTGGTGCGGCTGCATTTTTAGGACACTTGTATCCAATTTTTTTTGGATTTAAAGGTGGCAAAGGCGTGGCAACATCTGTTGGTGTATTGTTGGGTTTTTCTTGGCAGCTAGGGATACTGGTGATAGCAACATGGTTATTGGTGTATAAACTCAGCAAAATTTCTTCGTTATCGGCGCTCATTGCCTCCGTATTGTCATCAGGTTTTGCTTGGTGGTTGGGTATGAGTGAAGCGATTATTTATGCATCATTGATGATGACTGTCTTTTTGTTATGGCGCCATCAAGCAAATATAAAGCGCTTGTTAGCTGGACAAGAGAAGTAACGTTGGGTTAACTTTAATCTATTATTGACTATAGCTTAATGCGTGGGTAGAGCAAGTTAGTAGTTAATCTCATCAATTGCCCAGCGTGCATGTGCAGTGAAATTAAGATCGTTATGTTGTCCCAATAATAATCGTTGGCAACCAGCATAGGCGATCATTGCGCCGTTATCAGTGCAGAATTCGGGTCGTGGAAAAAATATTTTGCACTTTTCTTTGGCCGTCATGTCCGATAATACGGTGCGAATATGTGTATTTGCGCTCACGCCACCACCAACAACTAACGTTGTCAGTTGAGTTTGCTTTAAGGCTCGTTTGCATTTAATGGCTAAGGTGTCAGCAATGGCTTGTTGAAAAGCGGCGGCAATATTGGCTTTATCCTGTGTGGTTTTTTCAGAAGCGTGATAGGTGTTAAGTGCGAAGGTTTTTAAGCCACTAAAGCTAAAATCCAAGCCAGGCCTATCAGTCATTGGGCGAGGAAAAGAGGCAATGGGCTTACCTTGCTCTGCTAATTTGGCTAATTTAGCTCCACCTGGATAATTTAAGCCAAGTAATTTAGCGGTTTTATCAAATGCTTCGCCAACAGCGTCATCAAGAGATTCACCTAATAATTCATAGTTACCAAGTGCATTAACGCGGATAAGTAAGGTGTGCCCACCAGAAATAAGTAGCGCTAAAAAAGGAAAATCTGGCTTCTCTTTTTCTAACATGGGTGCTAATAGATGCCCTTCCATGTGATGCACGCCAATTGCAGGTATTTGCCATGCCCAAGCTAAGCTACGCGCGGTTGCAGCGGCTACTAATAGTGCGCCCACTAACCCTGGTCCAGCAGTATAGGCAATGCCGTTTATAGCGTTCGCACGAAGTTTACTGTCCTCAAGCGAAGCCTTAATTAAGGGAATTAATTTTCGGCTATGGTCGCGAGACGCAAGCTCAGGTACCACGCCGCCATAGTCTTTATGCATATCAATTTGACTATATAGGGTATGATGGATTAATCCATGTGAAGAATGATAAATGGCAACGCCAGTTTCATCACAGGAGGTTTCGATGCCTAAAACGTACATTGAGTTTTTGATAATTAATGAAGTAAAGGGTATAATTTCGCTCTTTTTTAAGTTCAATGGACTTAACCATCCTTTTAAATATTAACATAGTTGGATAATTAATAATGCCGTCAGTGAAAATTAAAGAAAATGAGCCGTTTGATATTGCAATTCGTCGTTTTAAGCGTGCGTGCGAAAAAGCAGGTGTTTTGGCTGAAGTACGTCGTCGTGAGTTTTATGAAAAGCCAACGGCTGAACGTAAACGTAAAGGTGCCGCAGCAGTAAAAAGACATCTTAAAAAATTGGCTAGAGAGCGTTATGCATTGAAGAATTTACGTCGTGGTCGCCCAACTGTTTAATTATTAGATAAAAATTTGTTATGGAAGCACTATTACTAACGCGCATCAAAGATGACATGAAGTCTTCGATGAAAAGTGGCGACAAAGCAAGACTAGGCGTGATTCGTTTAATTTTATCTGCTGTTAAGCAAATAGAAGTTGACGAGCGAATTACGCTTGATGATGTGCGGGTGCTGCAAGTTCTTGATAAGATGTTAAAGCAACGTCGTGAGTCCATTCGGCAATTTTTAGATGCGGGGCGAATGGATTTAGTGACAATTGAAGAATTTGAGGTGGGTGTAATACAGGAGTTTATGCCAGTGCCTTTAACAGAAGAAGAAATTGATAAAATTATTCATCAAGTCATAGAAGAGGTCGGAGCTACTTCTATCAAAGAAATGGGCAAGGTCATGGCGTTAGTGAAAGATAAATTGCAGGGACGAGCGGATATGGCCGAAGCAAGTGCGCGAATTAAAGGGTTTTTAACTGCTTAAAGTTCTCCATCTTTAAGTATTAATTATGTCCACAGGCAGGATACCTCGAGAGTTTATTGAAGAATTGCTGTTAAGGGTTGATATTGTCGATGTCATCGCATCCCATGTACCATTAAAAAAGTCTGGCTCTAATTTTGTAGCGCGTTGTCCATTTCACTCGGAAAAGACGCCTAGTTTTTCAGTTAATCGTAAAAAGCAATTTTTTCATTGTTTTGGTTGTCGAAAAAGTGGCAATGCGATTGGTTTTTTAATGGAGTTTAGTCAGCTTGATTTTATTGAGGCGGTAACGGATCTTGCTATTTTTGCAGGATTGTCCGTTCCTTCTGAACTTATTCAGCAAAATACTTCCCAGACACAAATTAATTTTGCCGCACATTATGCTGTGATGGATGGTATTGCTGCTTATTATGTTAATGAGTTGCGTACTACAGAAGCAGCTAAAAAAGCAGTTACCTATTTAAAATCCCGTGGCATTGATAGTGAGACAGCGGCTTGTTTTATGTTGGGTTATGCATTGGGTGATTGGCAAGCGTTAACTAAACAGTTTGAACAAGCTGTGTTAATTGAGGTCGGCTTGTTGGGTGAAGGTGAGGGGGGTCGTCCCTATGCAAGGTTTAGGGATAGATTGGTTTTCCCCATTCGTGATAAGCGAGCACGTATAATTGGTTTTGGTGGTCGAGTGCTAGGAGAAGGGCAACCAAAATACTTGAATTCCCCAGAATCGCCACTATTTCACAAGTCTAAAGAAGTATATGGTTTATATGAGGTGCTTAAAAAACACGCTAAGCCAGTTCAAATTCTTGTTGTAGAAGGGTATTTAGATGTTATTACTTTGGCGCAGGCAGGTGTTGATTATGCTGTTGCTACTTTAGGAACGGCAGTATCTGAAGCGCATTTAGAATTAATTTATCGATATACGTCAGAAATTGTATTTTGTTTTGATGGTGATAAGGCGGGTCGCGAAGCTAGTTGGAAAGCCGTGACGGCAATTTTTTCTGTCCTGAAAGAAGGTCGATTATGTCGTGTTATGTTGCTGCCCAGCCAGCATGATCCTGATTCTTATCTTCGAGAGCACGGTAAAGCCCCGTTTTTAGAATTAATTCAGCAGGCACAAGCGTTATCAGATTATTTTTTTTGGTATTTGACTGAGCACTTAGATTTATCTGAATTAGAATCGCGCGCAAGCATTGTTAATAAATCAAAGCAGTATTTAGAAAAAATGCCACCAAGTATCTATAAAGACATGATGCTTGAAAAACTACAAGAGTTGTCTAAAGTTAATGTCACTACTTACATTAAGGACACTGACCGCAACACAGGCAAACCATTTGATCATCAACGCAATAGTTTGACATCAATTCGTTTATCTTTAGAGAGGCGTGCATTGATTATGCTAATTCAACATCCAGTACTTGTTAAATGCATCGAGGAAGATCAATTCGAATTGGCTAGTTTAGATTTTAAAGGCGTTGAAATATTTTTATCAATTTTCCAGTTTATTCGAACGTCCAGGCCAGTAAATACTGCGCTGTTATTGGAAATGTTTAGAGGTCACCCACAAGAGTTGGTAGTTAATCAGTTGGCTGGTATAGAGTTAGATATTCCTATTAGTGGACTAGAGGCAGAGTTTATAGGATCAATAAATAGATTAGTTGAGCAAGCTAAAATTAATAAATTTAATAAGTTATTGCTTAAATTTGAAAATAAATCATTAAATTCAACAGAACAAGAAGATTTTAAGCAACTGTCAAAGCATAGAATTAAATGATACGAAATATAAAAGTTGTAGTAATATTTGCTGTTGAACAGTGTAGTGTTGAATACAGTATTTGGTGAGGACATGATGAATCAAGAACAACAGCAATCCCAGCTTAAACAATTAATAGCTAAAGGTAAGATGCAAGGCTATCTTACGTATGCTGAGGTGAATGATCATTTACCGAGTGATATTGTTGATCCAGAACAAATTGAAGATATCATCAGTATGATGAATGATATGGGCATTCAAGTGTATGAGGTTGCCCCTGATGAAGATTCATTAATTACAGATTCTGCAACCGTAACTACTGATGATGAAGATGCTGAAGAAGTCGCTGCACTTGCTTCTGTAGATAGTGAGTTTGGTAGAACTACCGATCCTGTTCGGATGTACATGCGTGAGATGGGGTCGGTTGAATTATTAACCCGTGCAGATGAATTAAAAATTGCTAAACGAATTGAAGAAGGTCAGCAGCAGTTAGTTAAAGCAATTTGTCGATCTCATTTAGTAGTTGAAGATTTTTTAAACTCCTATGCAGCAATCTCAGGCGAGGAAGGCGGTATTCGTTTGAGTGATCTTATTGCAGGTTTCGTTGATTTAAGTGAACCAGAAGATTTAGTTAATGTGCAACCTGTAAGTGAAGCAGTTGATGCAGTGGTTGAAGAAGAGTTAAAAGGACTTAATCTTGAAGAAGTTGAAGATAAGGTTCAGGCACTAAGAAAACAATTAGATCATACAATTGTTGTTTTAAAAGATCATGGTTATGGTCATGAAACTACTGAAATTGAATTAGAAAAGTTGGCACTTTTATTTATCGAATTTAAGTGGATGCCACATTATTTAAAGAAATTAACGTCAATTGTTCCAAATTGCATTGCCAGAATTCGTGAACAAGAAAAAGTTATTTTAGAGATTTTCATTAAACACGCAAAATTCTCTCGTAAAGATATTATTAGCTCATTCATAGAGCATGAATCAGATTCTGCATGGTTAACTGGTTATTTGAATGCCGCAAACGAGCATTCAACTGCACTTTTACCTTACGAGAAAGAGCTTAAAAAAGCACAAAAAATTCTTGCAGACATAGAAGCAGAATATGATTTAAGTGTAGGTAATCTTAAAGATATAAATCGCCGTATGTCTATTGGCGAGGCAAAAGCTAGGCGTGCAAAAAAAGAAATGATTGAAGCCAATTTACGTTTGGTTATTTCCATTGCTAAAAAATATACTAATCGTGGTTTACAATTCTTAGACCTTATTCAAGAAGGTAATATCGGCTTAATGAAAGCGGTTGATAAATTTGAATATCGTCGTGGTTATAAGTTTTCAACTTATGCCACGTGGTGGATTCGACAAGCTATTACACGTTCTATTGCTGACCAAGCAAGAACAATTCGAATTCCAGTTCACATGATAGAAACCATTAATAAGTTAAATCGAATTTCTCGTCAGATACTGCAAGAAATGGGGCGTGACGCAACGCCAGAAGAATTAGCAGAAAAAATGGAAATGCCAGAAGACAAGGTCAGGAAGGTATTAAAAATTGCCAAAGAACCAATTTCTATGGAAACACCTATTGGCGATGATGAAGATTCTCATTTGGGAGATTTCATTGAAGATGGTAAAGTATTGTCTCCAGTTGAAGCTGCGACCATTGCTGGTTTGCGTGAATCAACTCAAAATGTATTGGCGGGTTTAACTGCAAGAGAAGCTAAAGTTCTGCGTATGCGCTTCGGTATTAATATGAATACTGACCATACCCTAGAAGAAGTGGGTAAGCAGTTTGATGTTACTCGTGAAAGAATCCGTCAAATCGAAGCGAAAGCATTAAGAAAACTTCGACATCCGTCAAGATCTGAACAGCTTCGATGTTTTTTAGACGGAGAGTAAAAAAGCAAAGGGCCCTTAGCTCAGTTGGTTAGAGCGTCCGACTCATAATCGGCAGGTCGTAGGTTCAAGTCCTACAGGGCCCACCAAACAAAACTGGCTGCTATACGCAGCCTTTTGATTATCTGGACTTTAATAAACTTAGGGGTAGTTGTATATATGAGCAATAATTTCATTTTCACTTCAGAATCCGTTTCAGAAGGGCATCCAGATAAAGTAGCTGATCAAATTTCAGATGCTATTTTAGATGCTATTTTGGCGCAAGATCCTAAAGCTCGGGTTGCTTGTGAAACATTAGTAAAAACAGGTATGGTTGTTTTGGCTGGTGAAGTGACAACAAACGCGTGGGTTGATACTGAAGCTGTAGTTAGAAAAGTAGTGTGTGACATCGGTTATGATCATGGCGACATTGGCTTTGATGGTCAAAGCTGCGCAGTATTGAATGCTATCGGTAAACAATCTGCTGATATTGCAATGGGTGTAGATGAAAGCGATGATCATGAGCAAGGTGCTGGTGATCAAGGCTTAATGTTTGGTTATGCCTCTAATGAAACTGATGTATTTATGCCTGCACCCATTACGTACGCACATTTATTAGTAAAGCGTCAGGCTGAAGTCAGAAAAAGCAAAGTTTTGCCTTGGTTAAGACCCGACGCTAAAAGTCAGGTTACTTTCCGTTATGAAAATAACAAACCTGTAGCCATTGATGCAGTTGTACTATCTACCCAGCATTCACCAGAAATTTCACAAAACTCCTTGCGCGAAGCTGTGATGGACGAAATCATTCTGCACGTTTTGCCAAAAGAATGGTTACATAAAGACACTAAGTATTTTATCAATCCCACAGGACAATTTATTATTGGTGGCCCAGTAGGCGATTGCGGACTAACAGGGCGTAAAATTATCGTTGACACATACGGTGGTATGGCACGTCACGGTGGTGGTGCTTTTTCTGGAAAAGATCCTTCAAAAGTTGATCGTTCAGCTGCATATATGGCGCG
>Ga0265602_1000085_pt1 | contig 10507 bp, 11 predicted proteins | sample saktaT_6_FD_197242 | JGI IMG/M metagenome (GOLD analysis project Ga0265602, IMG submission 197242) | Metatranscriptome of saline water microbial communities from Sakinaw Lake, British Columbia, Canada - sak_2013_6_6_36m (Metagenome... | ecosystem: Environmental > Aquatic > Non-marine Saline and... | reverse complement strand
CTTCGTTACAACATAGTCCGAATAGTCCGATATTTTGGACTGAGGCTGGTCAAGCTGGGACTTATGAGTCAGCCTCACAAGCCCCTCGAGTCCGAAGGGTCGAGGGGTTCTTGACCGTTAGCTACCCTAAACCTAATCTCAATTTTGCACAGTCGTAATAAAACAGTTATTCGCTTAGGTATGTATCAAACCAAAAAAGTCAAAAGATCAAAAACATTCCTCTGTATGAACAATAAAGGATAATATTTTTAATCTCTTGACTTTTTGATGTAGCACTGACTTCATCCAAGCAAATATATTTTTAAAGTCCCTGATAACGAACACCCGTATTGAGGTTTAACACCTCACGTAATTGGGTACTAGGTTCCAAGGCAAGACGTTTCGCGATAGGGCTAAGTGGGTCTTTTAAGTCCCCAAAAATCATCGCCCCATGTCCTTCTTTTTGACACGCCTCGACGCAAGCAGGAAGTTGGCCGGCATCCACTCGATGGACGCAGAGCGTGCAAGCCTCTACAGTCCCTTTTCCGCGAGGTGAATGCGGCTTTTGACCGTGCATTTCTTCATGACCAAAGGATCGGGCTTTGTAGGGACAAGCCATCATGCAATAACGACATCCGATGCAGATGTGCTTATCCACTAATACGATACCATCGGCACGACGGAAGGATGCCCCAGTAGGACAAACATCAACACAGGGCGGGCGTTCACAATGTTGACACCCAACCGGTAGGGACAGGGTACGTCCCGTAGCCTTATCCGTTAATTGGACTTTGCGTAGCCATTGGGCATCACTGGTGGAACGGCCGTGGCTAATTAAGGCATTTTCGGTATTACACGCACTAACACAAGCAGTACAGTCCGACTTGCATTTAGTGGCATCAACCAAAATACCCCAACGTGATTTATCATCCACGGAAGCATCAGGAGAACGTGCAAACGCAACCCACGATAGCCCTGGAGCGATGACAACCCCTCCCACAGTAGCCACTGTTGTCACGATACCTAAAAAATCACGCCGCCCTAAGTCAGTAGATTCATTGCTCATCGCGATCCTCACCGATTCAGAGCCGACGATGTTGCCGGCGTGGTAGCGTGACAGTCAAAACAGTCTGGCTGGATACCCGCATAACTATGACAACTTTGGCAAAACTGCCCCGGGTCATTGACCGGGAGATAACTACCATCGGGTTGTTGCTGGGCGTGGCATCCAATACATTCCTTCAGGCTATGCGTGGGGGTACGGATACCCTGACGCATAGTTTCATTGCGTTTATGGAACAATAAATTCATGTGGTTACGCCGCATGAATGGGATTTCCTCCACACAATGTCCACCCCGTCCTTCAGGGTGCGTTGGGAGAGGTACTTGGCAGAAGCCAACCCTCGCCGCCGTAGCTAACAGCACCCCTAACACCAGCCCCACCACCCATAACCGGGGGTTTGACATACTCGCTCCTGACGTCACTCGCCCATCCCCATTTGAATATAGCCGGTCGGACATACCTCGGCGCAGATATGGCAACCAATACAACGGGCATAATCTGTATAGACGTAACGACCGGTAGTGGTTTGATTCTTTGGAGTTTTCTTGACCGCTTCTTGGGGGCAAAAGATCACGCAGTTATCGCACTCAAAACACATCCCGCAACTCATGCAACGTTTGGCTTCTGACACCACCGCTGTTTCAGGGAGCGGAATCAAACGTTCTATGAAATTACCAATAACATTATTGCTATCTACTGGATGTTGGGAGCGTTTATTACGTTCCTCATACTTAAAATGTCCTAAAAACAGCATATCGGCAGGAATAATCTCTTGGGCTGCGCGATCTTCATAGTTATGAACAGCAAATTTCGCTTCCGAAGTACCCCAGACCTGTTCATGGTTGTATGCTTCGGGTTGTAAGCCCGCTTCTTGGAGTTTATTCATTAAATCAAAATGGCGGACATCTACTTTGGGACGTTTGCCGAGGTCGATACCAGCTAAGTATTTATCAATTGATTCTACGGCAACGGTCGCTTGACCAATGACGGTAGTGAGCAAGTGAGGCTTAACAATATCACCTACAGCAAAATAACCGCGTCGATTTGGTATTTGGAAATGACGATCGGTATTAATCAACCCACGGCCATTATCTAACGATTCCATCCCTGCAAGATTTCCACCCTGACCAATCGCGGAAACGATAATATCGCACTCTAAATCCATTTCGGTATTTGGAATTGGAGATTTCGTCTTTTCGGTGAGACGTTGCACACGTAAATGGGTAGCTCGGCCGTCGGGACCTTTAATAACGCAAACTGGCCCAACACTACCTTGAATCTCCACACCTTCACGTAAAGCATCATCGATTTCATGCTTCGCGGCATTCATCTTATGAATTGGTGAGCGTGACAATAACAAAACATCTGCCCCTTGCCGTGCTGCCGTCTCAATTACGTCGTGAGCAGTTTGGTTGACGATGACATAATCCGGTCGATCCTTTTCATGCACCGCAGTAATGCGCCCTAAACGACGAGCAACGGTTGCCACGTCGACGGAAGTATCACCACCACCAATGACAATGACACGTCCCGTAACGGCTTTTAATCGACCATCATTAAAGGCATCTAAAAAGGCAATGCCACTTAAACAATTAGGCGCGTCGGATCCTGGAATCGGCAGTCCTTGGCCGCGTTGAGCACCAAGGGCAAGGACAACAGCGTCGTAATCGCGCTCTAAATCGGCTAATGGAATATCGCGTCCAATCCGGGTATTGAGACGTACTTCTACACCCATTTCAACAATACGATTGATTTCACCCATCAACACATCACGGGGCATGCGATAGCCTGGGATACCCCACATCATCATTCCGCCCAATTGGGAATGTTCATCAAAAACTGTACAAGCATGTCCACGCCGACGAAGTTGATAAGCAGCCGCTAAACCTGCGGGACCACCACCAACAATCGCAACACGCTTGCCAGTATCAGCACCCGACGTGAATTTGAATCCTGCTTTCAGTGCCGCATCCCCAATGTATTGCTCTACAGAATTAATACCAACATGATCCTCAAGTTGATTGCGATTACAACCGTCCTCACAGGGTGCCGGGCAAACACGACCCATCACCGAAGGAAAAGGATTCGCGTGAGTTGAGCGACGGAAGGCATATTCCTGCATACTCATACCTTTGGGCGGCTTTTCAATTCCACGCACGATATCAAGCCACCCCCGAATATCTTCGCCCGCCGGACAGCTGCCCTGGCATGGTGGAGTACGATGGACGTAGGTGGGACATTTATGGGATTTATCGCCACTAAATATGCGATCCGTCATGCGCTCCCAATGAGTATCGCCATCTCGGTAGCGACGAAAAGTAAAATTGACGGCCTGACCATGCATTTCTTCTTTCGTTATAGCCATAACAGTTCTCCTCCGCCCGGAGAGCATATCTCAAATGGAATAGTAAATTTCATAATGAAAGGGATCAACTACAGACAACTTTATTTTATTCCTTGGTCCCGATTTGAATAGCAGCGCTAATCAATTGATGTACACCCACTACCATCTCGCGATCAAATTTATAATATGGCAAAACTTTAGTAAATTGGCTTTTACAAATAGCGCAAATCGAAGCAAGATAATTTACGCCGTGTTCTTTTGTCACATGCTGTAAAGCCTGCATTCGTGGATAAGCGCCCTTAACACGTACTGCCATCAAATCATCAGTCAACAAGCCACCCCCACCTCCACAACAATAGGTTTGAGCGTGAATTGTGCCGGGATCCATATCCACAAAATGGTTACAACTCGCTTTAATTAATTCACGTGGGATAAAGTATTGGCCCCCGGGAGTATTGCCCATACGCGAAGCGCGTGAGACATTACATGAGTCATGAAAAGTGACCACGCGATGGTCATTGGCTGATTTATCCAGATTTAGTGCACCACGTTGCAACAAATCATAAGTGAATTCACAAATATGTTGCGGTACTGGATATTTAGGATCAAGAAAATCAAATGGGCCAATAATCGTATTCCAAAAACTATAAGCTACACGCCAAGCATGCCCACATTCACCCACGACAATACGCTTCACTCCGAGTTCCAGCGCGGCTTCACGAATACGAGTCGCGGCTTTTTTCATATTGGCATAGGAACCAAGGAACATAGCGAAATTGGCTGCTTCTGAGGCATGGGAAGAGAAGGTCCAAGAAATCCCTGCTTGATGGAATACTTTTCCGTATCCTATAAGTCCATCGATATGAGGTTCGGCAAAAAAATCTGCTGAAGGCGTCACTAATAGGACGTCTGCCCCTTTTTCATCTACGGGATAACGTACCGTTACACCTGTAGCAGCTTCCACATCTTCTTCTAATCCTTCCAAGGTATTACGGATAGCATTGGCAGGAAGACCTAGATTATTGCCGATTTTGATATTTTTGCCGAGAATTTCATTAGTATATTTTTGACCTAATCCAATGGAGTCCATGATTTCACGGGCTGCCATAGAAATTTCTGCGGTATCTATGCCATAAGGACAATAAACCGAGCAACGTCGACATTGTGAACATTGGTGGTAATAGCTATACCAATCATCTAAAACTTCGCGCGTGAGATCTTTCGCGTCTACCAATCCCGGAAAATATTTACCTGCAAAGGTAAAATAACGACGATAGACCTGCCGCAGAAGATCCTGACGTGCGACCGGCATATTACGTGGGTCAGCGCTACCTAAAAAATAATGACATTTGTCGGTACAGGAACCACATTTGACACAAGAATCTAGGAAGACCTGAAATGAGCGATATTTCTTTAATAGATCACCCATTTTAGCAATCGCTACTGTCTGCCAGTTCTCTACTAATCCCCCAGGAAATCCGAGATCAGTATTATGCATAGGATTATTGACGATAAAGGGCTTAATCCCCTTCATCGCACCTGGCTTAATCGCAGGTACTGAACAAATTGGATAGTCATCCAATACCGGAACATCAAAATCAGCCACGCGCTTCCTCCAGTAGGTTACGCTAGAACTATTCCTAGCGCTTCCGCTTCGTCAAGACCTAAAGAGATTTAGAATGAACGATAATTCTATAAATTCTAAATGTCTTGTAAGAAAAAACCAACTAAAATCTTTATCAGTCAACAAGGTTGAAAGAATTTGGGATTTTAACTTTAAGTTGAATCTGGACAACCTTTGATTAAGCAGTCTCTTGAGTCCAAGCAGCGACATGCCGTTTTTCACGTGCATCATCGACTTGATTGCGAGTTGGGCTAAAGAAGACCCCAGGCATGTGTAATAATTTTGAGAATGGAAATACGATCATCAACGTAGCGACTAAGGTGAGATGTAAAAGTAGGAGAGGGTCCCCGGGTAAAGGATGCCACGAAAAATGCATCAAACCCAGGACAAATGCCTTAAGAGCTACTATATCGGTATGCACAAGAAACGTCATGCTCAATCCTGAGATACCGATGGCGAGCAATAAACCGAGCATGAGATAATCTGAAATTGCAGAGATATATCTCACTCGATCCACCAAGATGCGTCGCGCCAGTAATCCTCCTAATCCTGCCACCATACCAAAAGCAGCATATTTTCCAAAGAATTGGACAAACCTTCCGATTTCACACATCGGTTCATAAAAATAACGCAGGTGACGTAGCAATACTACTGCCATACAGATATGGAATAGCCATCCAAATAACCAAGTCCATTTGGTTGATTTAAACAGACTTTCAAAAAAGAATACTTCTCGTGCCATGCGCAAAATCACCCCTCCGCGCGAGAGTGGTGCGGGCATCGTAGCAATTCGCAATGGCGCGGGAACACGAGCATAAATTAGGATGCGTCGGAATAAACCGATCACCAAAATTACTGCTGCCGCGTAGAAAAGTAACGCGTACAACACCGTCACGATTGTCATGTTCGGTATTCCTTACAAAAGTCTTAGTGAAATAAATATCTTCATTAACGGTAAGTCGTAAAGGGCTAAACGCAAGATTTAATAAAGGGGCCCCCATTACAGGGCCCCAAGATTTTTAAATACAGCCGGTTGGTTTGGGCAGACCTGCATAACGGCAGGCCTGTTTAGCCGGACCATAGGGGAACAGTTCATAGAGATATTTACTATTACCCTTTTCTGGCCCTAATTTTTTACCAATGGCCTTGGTTAATACCCGAACCGCAGGTGCGATTTGGTAATCATTGTAATACTCACGAAGGAAGGTTATCACTTCCCAATGATTTTGGGTCAGTTGCGTATTGTCATCTCCCGCAAATCTTTCCGCGATATCTTCATTCCACTCGCTTAAATTAACGAGATAACCCTCTTCATCTACTTCAACTGATTTTCCATTAACATCAATAGTTGCCATGAATGTTTTAACTCCAAGGAAAAGGTTGGTTCAGTCCAACGGATTGAGTGGCGCTCATATTCACAACACATGAGCATTTATTGGTAAAAATGGCTATCCTTACAGCCAAGCTTGGGTATTTGGATGCTCGACTACCAAATCGACAAATTCGGGATAGCCAATCACTTTAATTCCCGCAATAACCCGTTTGGCCACTCCCCGGGCATCGAGATCGGGACCAAGGGCATAAATAGATACTTGGGACATAGCCTGTTGTATCATTTCCGAGATCGTGGTATCGGATAAGGCGGCATAAACGCCATCCTCAATCAGAAGAACCGCACTCCCCGGTTTGGCGTGCGCCAAACAACTTTTTAATGTATTGCGTTCAAAAGGCGATTTATTGACTGTATGCAGCATCGCAGTTTCCTCAGAAGCTCAAAACGACATCCTGCTCGGCCATCAAGTCTGCCATTTCAGCGCGACTGATTACCTGCACATCAACTACTAGGTCATCCTCGGAGAGACCACGCTCTTCCAGGGATTCCCGAGCCACATACAACTTTTCGATGTCATAACCTTCCAATGCCCGATAGGTCGGAGAGAAATTCTTCATCTCCAATCCCTTGGTATTTTGGCCCTTGGTTAATTCATAGACACCATCATCTAGGAATCCCAAGCTCACGTCCTGGTCAAAGGCGGCACTAATTAGTACCACCTCTAAAGATTCCAGGGCATAAACGGTACCGTAAGGAGGCTTACGGTTGACAAACATGAATTTCTTAACGATCCCACCTTCATCCGCCATCTTTGATTCTCCTGTCAGTCACCAAATACGACTAAGCGATCTGATTGAATCCCCGCTTCAACAAGTTGACCCAAACCAGAGATGCGAAAGCCTGGGGCGATATTGTGTGCATCTTTACCATGCCGCTTGGCTTCGCTTTCATCCAAGATACCGCGTCGTTGGGCAGCGGCAACACAGACTACTAAATCAATGCCATGATTCGCAGCAAGCTCCGACCAACGATTCACAATATTACGGTCATCCTGGGGGGGAACCGTAAGGCGAGTGCCATTATTGACCCCATCGTGATAAAAAAATACACGATAAATTGAATGTCCCTTAGCCAAAGCTGCCTTGGCAAATTGATAGGCAGTATCGGAGGATTGGTGCTGATAAGGGCCTTCATTCACCATAATACCGAACTTCATAGCCACTTTTCCTTAATGTCATACACGCCTAGAAGCGGATATGCGTGGAGGCATTGAGACTATTACGCGCTCCCCGCCAATCATCGATATGGAACTTGGTAAAAGGAAGCTCAGTCAATTCAAAGAAACGTGCCCATCCAATCCGATCCACCCAATCTGCAAGGCGTTCCCAATCTTTAGCATCTTTTTTGTAGACACTTAAGATTTTTTTGATAATCGTCGCCACTTCAGGCCAACGCGGAGGATTATTAGGAATACCCGCTGCTACTAATTTATGAAATTGCGGTTTGCCACGCGCATTAGAATTTTTACCCCCAACCCAGATTGCCAATTTGGAATTTTCTGGATCATTAATTTGCATGGGAGGGCAGGGTGGATAACAAGCGCCGCAACAAATACATTTCTTTTCATCAACTTCTAAAGACGGTTTACCGTTGACCATTGCGGGACGAATGGCCGCAACCGGGCAGCGTGCTACCACAGTGGGACGTTCACATACATTTGCAACTAGATCATGATTAATCTTTGGTGGTTTTGTATGTTGAATATTGATAGCGATATCACCTTGACCGCCACAATTAATTTGACAGCACGATGTGGTTAGATGAACACGATTTGGCATCTCTTCACGGATAAATTCTTCGTGGAGTTCGTCCATCAATGCCTTCACCACGCCGGATGCATCGGTTCCTGGAATATCGCAATGGAGCCATCCTTGGGTATGCGCGATCATCGCAACCGAATTGCCCGTTCCACCCACGGGAAAACCTTCAGACTGCAATTTTTCAATGAGCGGAGCGACCTTATTTTGATCGCTAAGGAGATATTCGATATTACTGCGGATGGTGAAATGGACATAACCATCACCATATTGTTCACCAATATCGCAAAGTTTACGAATGGTGTAGAGATCCATCTGACGTTGGGTACCTGCACGTACGGACCAGACTTCTTCGCCACTTTCGGCGACATGGTGTAAAACCCCCGGACGCGGACGATCGTGCCATTTCCATTGACCATAATTCCGGCGTAATACCGGATGCATATACTGGAAAGGATCCGGTACGCCACTCTCAATTGGTGGGCGCAGTTCGGCCATTGTAACCTCCAAAATTATTGTGTATTAAATTTTTGTCTACTTGCATATATCGGGAAACTAATTTCGCTGAACCATTCATCCATACGACTAATATCGGATAAATAATCGATACCAAAATTTAGTTTCCCAAAGCATATTTAAGAATTCAAGCGGTTATTACAATTAACCTGCAGCCTTCCGCGCTTGCCATTTAGCTGCTTCCTCATCCCAACCGTCCATGCGTACATAGGAGCTGGTGCGTGGATAAGCGATCATATGAGGATCGACTTCTAGCCCAATACCCTCCAAGAAATTAACGAGACCAATGCGATCGATCATCTCACCGGTGCGTTCGTGTTCTAATGCGTTTTCTGCAAAAAATTCAATGGTATTTTGGGCGATTTCACGCAGCCGCTCGATATCCTCTTCTGATTCGAACTTCATGAATGGAATCACGACCGTACCAAATAGATCGCCAATCTTCAGAGTACGCTTGCCACCGATCAATACAGTCACGCCCCGATCTTTCCCGGGCTTGAGTGCTTTTGTCATGACATTGAGGCAGTGCATGCAGCGTACGCAATTACGATTATCGACGGCCAGGGTATCATCATTATTCAGACTCAGGCATTTCGTCGGGCAGCGGGAAATAACATTGTCGATCACATATTGACGACCACGGCTTGCGATAAAGGTCTTGACTTCTTCCTGATTGACCTGCATGTCGTCGCGCCAAGTTCCAATCACCGCCATATCGGCACGCTGTACGGAATTCATGCAATCATTGGCGCAGCCGGAAAATTTGAATTTGAATTTATAGGGCAGAGCAGGACGATGCATATCGTCGAGGAAGGTATTGACAATTTCGCGGTGGGCACGTGCAGTATCAAAGCATGATTGTTCGCAACGCGCATGACCAATGCATGACATGCTGGTGCGTACTGCTGGACCTGCGCCACCCAAATCAAAACCTAGCTCATTCAATTCATCAAACGCGGCTTGGACTTTATCGGTGCGAATCCCTTGGAACATGATATCGCCGCTCTGACCATGAAATGCAATCAGTCCGGATCCATGTTTCTCCCAAATATCGCACATCTGTCTTAAGATACTAGTTGTGTAATGCATCCCGGCCGGGGGTTGAATACGTAAGGTATGAAACTCGGCGGATTCAGGAAATTTACTAGCGACTTCAGAGAAACGCGGAATAATACCACCGCCATAACCAAATACACCAACCGTGCCTCCTTTCCAAAATCCTTTTCGTGTCTCATAGGAATGTTCTAATTGTCCTAGGAGATCTACCATCATATCGTTATCTTTGGCCAAGCGCTTTATTCCAGTCACAAAACTCGGCCATGGTCCAGTCTCGAGTTGATCAAGCATTGGGGTATTATGCATTTGTTTAGCCACGACAAATTTACTCCTTTGTGTATCGATGGATTTTAGTTTACAAAAATTACTTAATGTGGCTGAATACCACATTGATTAAAAATTCCTGACTTACAGCCTTAAAACGAAACATCATCATGCGCTTTTTCATGAAGGGGTAAAAATTCGTATTATCCATAAGATTATAAAATAAAAATCAATGGGGTATTATTCGCTACGGGCAGTGTAGTAAGCCTTCAACAAAGTCTCCACATATCCATTGGGAGAGGTTAATGAATGATTAATACTCCAATTAGGATATTTACTTAATCAGACTTCAAAATTTCAAAACCTAATGAACTACTGAGTAGAGGCTTCAAGCATTTTATACGTTTGATGCAGACTGGTGAGTGTATTGAGATATCAGCGAGTTATATAAAAACATGTTGCGCTGAACTTGAGAATAAGGGGATAACACTATAACTGACCTCACCATATT
>Ga0265602_1000080_pt1 | contig 10652 bp, 7 predicted proteins | sample saktaT_6_FD_197242 | JGI IMG/M metagenome (GOLD analysis project Ga0265602, IMG submission 197242) | Metatranscriptome of saline water microbial communities from Sakinaw Lake, British Columbia, Canada - sak_2013_6_6_36m (Metagenome... | ecosystem: Environmental > Aquatic > Non-marine Saline and... | reverse complement strand
GGGCGGGGTTTTGCGGTAGTGGCTGACGAGGTTCGTAAACTCTCGGTGTATTCCACCCAGTTCAGTGCTCAAATCCGTAGCCACATTGGTGAAGTTCAGAACGCCCTAGCAGAGGCTATAAAAACAGGTGGCAAGCTGGGCTCCCACGACATGAATTTTGCCGTTTTGGCCAAGGAAGACACCGACAGGATGATGGCTAAGGTAGAACGCTTCGACCAAGATGTCCAGGTTCGTGTCTCGGGTATCTCCCAAATTAGCACAAAGGTACGAAATAACGTCAATATCGCAGTGACGGCCCTTCAGTTCGAGGATCTGACCAATCAGCTTATCGAACATTTGGAGCGAAGGATCGGTGGTATGGCCGCCCTTCTTTCCGGTATCCGTGCTATCGATCTCTCCGAGATAAAGGGGGAGCCGCTGACATCTACCTATCACGAACGGGTAGAACGCCTCCGAGAGGCCATCGCCGAGACCGGCGATCTGCTCACCAAGACCGAACATATCGCTGTATCCCAGCAACAAATGGCAGCTGGGGACGTCGAACTTTTCTAGTTTCAGAGGAATCCGGCAATGGCAAAAGTTATCCTTGCAGTAGACGACTCCAACTCGATTCGTCAGATGATTGCTTTCACGCTCAAGGGAGCAGGATATCAAGTAGTGGAGGCGGTGGACGGAAATGACGGCCTCAGCAAAGCCAAATCCAATTCTATCAATTTAGTGCTTACCGACCAGAATATGCCGGGCATGGATGGTCTTACCATGATTAAGAATCTGCGTGCTACGTCCCAATACCGAACTGTGCCTATCTTGATGCTCACCACCGAATCCAGCGATGCGATGAAGAGTCAAGGCCGTGCGGCAGGGGCTACAGGTTGGCTAGTTAAGCCTTTTGACCCGCAGAAATTGCTGGAAGTTGTAAAAAAGGTGATCGGTTAAAAATTGTAAGGATCAAAACATTATAAAGATTTTTCTTTTTACCTTAAAAGAAAAATCCTTTGATGTTTTTGATCTGTTACTCTTTGATGAAATCAAGCAGCATTTCGGCATATTGGTGATCGGCTGAACGGCGGTACGACTTTTCCGCATGTTTTTCCCGCCTCGGAGCGAACGCATGAGTATCGACCTCAGCATCTTTCACGCCGCACTCTTTGATGAGACCACCGAACACTTGGCAGAAATGGAACGCCTACTCGTTGGGCTGAATCTTGACGCCCCCGATCCCGACGCCCTTAATGCCATCTTTCGAGCCGCCCATTCTATCAAGGGGGGTAGCGGAACCTTTGGTTTTACGGACATGGCTGAGTTAACCCATGTCCTGGAATCAGTGTTGGACCTCCTGCGAAAGGGGGAGATGCAACCCACCCGTGAAATGGTGGACGCCTTCCTCGCCTCCGTGGATGCCATCCAAGGCCAGCTCGCGGGACACCGCTCGGGGCAAATTGTAGACTCTGCGGCGGCTGAGGTTGTGATCCAACGCTTGGAAGGGTTCCTAACGGTCCTTCCGGCCCAATCTGCCCGCATATCAGCATCCCTGCACGACGATCCAGAGCATAGGCCTGCCCACTCGTATCGTTGGCGGTTACGTTTCGTCCTCCCTATGGACACAACAAAACGGGGACTGACTCCCCTACTGGAGGAATGGGCACGGCACGGTATCGTGATTGTGGTTCAACAACCCTTCGAGGGAGATGCCGAGGGAAATTGGGAAATTCACCTTATTACCCCAGACAGTGACGAGGACATCCAAGAGGATTTGGCCTTCTATGCCGATCCAGCACAGGTTTCTATCGAACCGCTCCCCGAGGAAACAGAATCGGAGAGCAGTTATGGTTTCTTCATGCCATTACCCGACGCTGGCACATCCGCTGAAGAAACAGGTTTTGGTTTCTTCGATGATGCTCCGGGGGCTCCCACGATAGACCCCGGCTATGGTCTGTTCGAGGATGCCCCTGGTGTACCGTTGGATACATCCGCTCCGTCAGTTCCCGTCGTACTGCCCTACGGTTTTTTTCCCGAGGCCCCTGGTGCCCCTGCCATCTCTGTTACACCGAAATCGACAACTACGTCCGTAGTGCCTCCCGTTCAAACGGCAGTCAAGCCACTCGCCCACAAGGCTGAGAATTCGATACGCGTAAGTGTGGAGAAGGTCGATCAGATCATGAACTTGGTGGGGGAATTGGTGATCGCCCAATCCATGCTGGCTCAGGTTGCCTCCCAACTGGATCCCACTTGGACCGTCCGTCTGCAAGCAGGACTTGATCAACTCGACCGAAACACCCGCAATCTGCAAGAAAGTGTTATGTCCATCCGAATGATGCCGATCAGTGTGGTGTTTAGCCGTTTTCCGCGCCTGGTGCGAGACTTGGCCGGAAAGCTTGGTAAGCAAGTGGAACTTATTACCCTGGGAGAGGGAACAGAGCTAGACAAGGGTCTTACCGAGAAACTTGCTGATCCCCTTACTCACCTGATACGCAATAGTTTGGATCATGGTATCGAGGCCCCTGATGTGCGCAGAGCGCAGGGGAAGGATCTCTTGGGTCATATCACTCTTTCGGCCTCCCACCAGGGAGGAAATGTGGTCATTGAGGTCCGCGATGACGGCGCAGGACTCGACCGAAACCGCATTTTGGCTAAGGCCCGAGAGCGTGGTTTGCCCGTAAACGATGGGATGCCCGACCAGGAAGTTTGGAAAATTATCTTTGCCCCAGGATTCTCCACCGCAGAACAAGTCACTGATGTCTCCGGGCGTGGCGTGGGTATGGATGTTGTCCGACGCAATGTCCAGGAGATGGGCGGAACCATTGATATCACCTCAATGCAGGGAATAGGCAGCACCTTTACCGTGCGCCTTCCCCTAACCCTTGCGATTCTGGATGGTCTCTCAGTAGCTGTGGGTGCAGAGATCTTCATCATCTCTCTGGGTTACATCATGGAATCGATGCGTCCACGCGCTGCAGATATTCGTACCATCGCTGGGCAGGCCCAGGTAGTACAGATACGTGGCGAATACCTGCCTGTCCTGCCACTTTACGAAGTCCTCGGGATCATCCCCACTGTCCGTACTCCGGAAGAAGGCATCCTAGTCTTACTGGAGGCTGAAGGGCGACGCATTGCTCTATTCGTAGACCAACTCGTTGGTCAGCACCAAGTGGTCATCAAAAGTTTGGAATCTAATTTCCGTCGTGTTGACGGTATTTCTGGAGCAACCATCATGGGAGATGGTCGCGTCGCCCTAATTCTAGATGTGGGATATTTAGTACGTCGTACCGCTCGTGCTGGGATCATTGGATAATTAACCCAAGTTGCTACCAGAACAATCTCTTACCGAATCCTTAAAAAGCATTCAAAATCTAATAACGAGGCCCGAACCATGACTGTCCAAGCGATTCGCTCTGCTGACATCGCACACAGCGCGCGCGAATTTCTCACCTTTACGCTGGGAAACGAGGAATACGCCGTGGACATCTTGAAGGTACAAGAAATTCGCGGTTACGATCCAGTGACGCCTATTGCCAACACGCCGCCTTTTATTAAAGGTGTCGTTAATCTGCGTGGAGCCATCGTTCCCATTGTAGATCTGCGCGTAAAGTTTCAATTAGGAAACGCTGAATACCACGAACGTACAGTCGTCATTGTGCTCAATCTCGCTGGGCGTATTGTCGGAGTGGTTGTGGATGGGGTTTCGGATGTCGTCGGTCTTTCCCCAGACCAGATCAAACCGGCACCAGAATTTAGCAACGCGCTGGATACTCAATATCTAATGGGATTAGGAACAACCGAGGGGCGCATGCTCATTTTGGTGGATATCGAACAACTTATGACGAGTCGAGAGATGGCCCTAGTGGACGAAAACACTTTGGCCCGCCGCTCTCTTGCCCAACAGTGATTGAGGAATTCACGAAATGCCTACGAATATTCCAGTAACAACAACGGAACGAGAAGTCCCCAAGAATGTACAACTCGTCTCCAAAACGGACCTCAATGGAATCATTACCTACGCCAATACTGACTTCGTGGCAATCAGCGGTTTTAGCGAAAAGGAATTGTTGGGTGCACCCCACAACATTTTGCGTCACCCCGATATGCCTGCGGCTGCCTTTGCCGACCTTTGGGCAACGCTTAAGCGTGACGAACCTTGGAATGGGCTGGTTAAGAATCGCTGTAAGAATGGCGATTATTACTGGGTAGAGGCCAATGTTACATCCATTCACGAAAATGGGCAGACAGTGGGCTATATGTCGGTACGCAGAAAACCGAGCCGCACCCAGATCGAAGAGGCAGAGCACGAATATCGGGAAATGAATGCAGGGCGTATTAAAGGCTCCGGGATCTTCGCCCAAGCGGGATCTGCATTGCGCCATCTGAGCTTACAAGGGCGGGTCATGGGATCCGTGGTTCTGTTCATAATCATTATTCTGGGCATGTTCGGCATATTGCTCAGCGATAAACATACTGACCTGATGGATGGACACCGGGAAGCCACACGCAAGGTGGTAGAAGTCGCCTATGGGGTGCTGGAACATTTCTACCGTGAAACAGAAGCGAAGCGAATGACGGAAGACGCAGCCAAGGCGGCAGCCCTGGCGATGTTGCGTGATATGCGCTACGACGGTCAGGACTCTTTTTGGATCAACGATTTCCACCCAAAGATAGTGATGTACCCATCCCGGCCGGATTTGGAAGGCAAAGATCTGACAGATCTAAGCAATTCTTTGGGCGAACATCCATTTGTAGAGTCCGTGCGTGTGGTGCGTGCTGCGAAAGCGGGCTTTGTGGACCATTCGTGGTCAAAACCGGGAACAAACCACCCTGTTTCCAGAATTTCCTATGTCAAAGGTTTTGATCCCTGGGGCTGGGTGCTGGGCTCTGGCATTTATTTGGATGATATGGAAACGGCCTTTCAGGGTGAAATCCTGATCCACGGAGGCGCTACGCTGGCAATGATGGCTTTGTTGATCCTCCTGGCATGGCTCACCTTGCGATCAGTGCGCCGCCCGTTGGGCGAAGCGATACGGCACTTTAACGCCATAGCCGAGGGACGTTTCGATCAGAAAATCGAAGTACGACGCAGAGATGAGTTCGGACGTTTGATGCTTGCCCTCAAAGCGATGCAGATAAAACTCTCCGTTGACCTGACTGAGGTGCAGCGACGGGCCGAGGCAGCATTGCGTGTACAAACGGCATTGGATCACGTCTCGACCAACGTCATGATCGCTGACCCGGATGGCAATCTCATCTATCTCAATCATTCCGTCGTGGAGATGATGGCAAATGCCGAGGCCGATATACGCAAGGATTTGCCTCGTTTTTCAGCACGGGATCTACTCGGACGCAATTTTGACGAATTCCACCGCAATCCAGCCCACCAGCGTCGTCTGCTGGGCGATCTGCGCACGACCTATCGTGCTCATATCGCCATCGGTGGGCGAAGCTTTGACCTGGTAGCAAACCCTGTGTTCAACACTCAAGGGGCTCGTCTAGGCAGCGTGGTAGAGTGGGCCGACTGTACCGATCTCAAACGTGTTCAGAGCGAGGTCGAAGCGATGGTCCATGCGGCCCAAGCTGGCGACCTAACGCAACGGATCGACCTTGGTGGCAAGGAGGGATTCTTGCGGGGATTGGGCGAGGCCCTTAACCAACTTTTGACGACGATGGAAGGAGCCATGTCCGATACGGTCCACGCTCTGGAGAATATGGCGCAGGGTGACTTCACGGTGCGCATTAATAACACCTACGATGGTGCTTTCGCCCGTATTCGAGAGGGCACCAATGTAACCACACAGCAGTTGGGCACTCTGGTGGGAGACATTCGCACCTCGGCCGAGGCCATTAATTCAGCATCCCGAGAGATCACCATCGGTAATACCGACCTCTCCAAGCGTACCGAGCAGCAGGCCGCCTCCCTAGAGGAAACCGGGGCGACCATGGAAGAACTGACCTCAACTGTCAAACAGAACGCGGCCAATGCCGGTCAAGCCAACCAGTTTGCTCAAGGGGCACGGGAGGTGGCTGAACGCGGGGGTGAGTTGGTGGGACAGGTGGTACGGACCATGGGTTCGATCACCGAAAGTTCCGCAAAAATTACAGATATCATTTCGGTTATTGATGGAATCGCCTTCCAAACCAATATCTTGGCCCTCAACGCGGCAGTCGAGGCGGCACGCGCCGGAGAACAAGGTCGTGGATTTTCAGTGGTTGCGGCAGAGGTACGCAGCCTTGCAGGTCGCTCAGCCACAGCAGCCAAGGAAATCAAGTCCCTCATCGATGCCTCGACGACCCAGGTTAACAACGGTAGCCGGTTGGTGGGACAGGCAGGCCAGACCATGGGAGACATCGTACAAGCGGTCAAACGTGTCACCGACCTCATGGCTGAGATCAGCGCTGCTAGTGAGGAACAGAGCCGCGGCATCGAGCAGGTTAATCAAGCGGTATCCCAGATGGATGACGCTACCCAACAAAACGCCGCCTTAGTCGAAGAGGCCGCAGCCGCAGCCGAATCTCTCCAAGAACAGGCGGAACAATTGCTTGCGGGGGTAAGTCAGTTCAAGCTGGAAAACGTTGATCCGGCCAGCAAAAAGATTACTACCGGATCTGCGACGGCAACGAGACCCACGTCTAGCCAGCATCCAAGGAGGGAGGAAATGGGCAAGGCACGACCCACGACTACGGGATACGCCCTAGCCACACGCCCGACAACGACCAAACACTCGGTGTCCATGACGCGACCGGCTTCCACTACCGTAAAGGCCCGTCCAACTGCCATTGCTAAAACACCATCCGCTTCGATAAAACTGGGCGAAAAACGGGGACTGCCTAGCACCGGCAAGGATGAGGATGGCTGGAAGGAGTTTTAACGAAATAATATTTATCGGAAAAAACAAAGTTTTTGTTTGTAATCAACAAGTTCAAACCGATAGGGGACAGCCTTTTCCGGTAGAATACGTTTAGAGTCTATCCGGGTTCTGTTCCTGGTTTTTTGCCCGAAGGGCATCATGTTCAAAGTTATCCATAGTTGTATAAACGTATACGTCATGGATAAGTTGATTCTGTCTGTTAAACGTTTGACAAAGTAGGACATAAGGCAAAGAATGCAGGGGTACCGTGAGTTCCACGGGATTTTATGTCTGTGGAGAGGTCGTGAGACTCCGGGGGAGTTGTCGGCTGCGGCGCAAACTGCGTAAGACTCCCCGCAAGGGGAGTCTTAACTGGCGATAACCAAGCCGTTCCCTGGGTAGCCTCTGTAAAGCAGAAATCAAACCTGCGTACAGGTTTGGGTAAGTCTTGAGGAACGGATACCTAATCGGCAACTGCTGCCTATCCACCGGGTCGATACGTTATCCTTTCGTCCTTCGTAGCTCGTCGTCCGGCGCAAGCCGAGTTGCCCTTACAGGCTGACAGCCGGGAAAGACCGGTTTTCTTACAGACGGTTATAAAACCGTCTCCTTTCCTCCCCATGGCTAAAGCCATGGGTTTCTCGGGGACTTTAGTGAAAACGGGCAAAATGAACTACCTGGTGATCGCGGCCCTTGGTCAAGATCGACCGGGGCTTGTCAATGATTTGTCCTCGGCCATCCTGGATGCAGGATGCAACATCGTAGACAGCCGCATGACGGTGTTGGGAGGCGAATTTTCGCTGCTCATGCTCATCTCTGGTCCTTGGAATGCCGTCGCCAAGCTCGAAAACCAGGTTGGTGCCCTCCAAAACCGTTTAGGGCTTACCATCACCTTCCGACGTACGGAGCAGCGCCAGCCTGTGGGTGACATGCTTCCTTACCAGGTGGAGGTAATATCCCTTGATCATCCGGGTATTGTGTATCAACTTGCCAATTTCTTCTCTAGCCGTGCCATCAATATCGAGGAGATGGTGACCAATAGCTATGCCGCGGCCCACACCGGTTCGCCCATGTTTGCTGTCAACATAACTGTGGCAGTCCCCGCAGATATTCACATTGCTCGATTACGCGAGGAATTTCTGGATTTCTGCGATGAGATGAATCTGGACGCGGTCATCGAACCAGTACGAAGTTGATTCCCCCTCCCTACCACTAAATTGCCTTCCCCCTATGAATACACCCGTTCTGGGGCAACCGGCCCCCGATTTTGCGTTGCCCGCGACCGCTACCAAAACGGTGCGTCTTGCCGACCTGCGGGGGCACATCGTGGTCCTCTACTTCTATCCGAAAGACAATACCCCAGGCTGCACCCAGGAAGCCCAAGACTTCCGCGACTACGCCGCTAAGTTTGACGCCTTAGATACGATAGTACTCGGCGTTTCTCGGGACGGCTTGCGTTCCCACGAAGGTTTTAGAGCCAAAGAGAGCCTCCCTTTCGATCTACTCTCTGATGCTGATTCAGCCATCTGCCGTGCCTACGATGTGAAAGAAGTGGAGCGCAGCACCTTCCTTATCGACCGGGATGGCGTGTTGCAACGAGAATGGCGTCAGGTAAAAGTGACAGGTCATGTGCAGGAGGTTTTGAAGGCACTCAACGTGGAGGAATAACAAATGGAATGGGCGGAATGACAATTGAGTTGGGTCATGTTAGGGGAGAGCACAGGACGAGCTTTGTAATTTCTTTATAGTAGCCAACCACTCTGAGGAAACGAACTCCATGAGACCGAGTCATTCTTCTATTAAACGCCTCTTCGTTCTTGATACCAACGTGCTAATGCACGATCCCACGGCCATTTTTCGTTTTCATGAGCATGATATTTTTCTGCCCATGACGGTACTTGAGGAGTTGGACGCAGGCAAAAAAGGACTCTCCGAAGTGGCTCGTAATGCTCGCCAGGCAAGCCGCTTCTTGGATGAGATCATTGCTAACGGCCTTGCGGAAGATATCGAACTCGGTCTGTCCATTCCCTCTCTGCTGAGCAATAATCCCGCACTGGAAGCGAGTGGTCGACTATTCTTTCAGACTCGGGCACTTTCTTCTGAGTTACCCGCAACGCTGCCCGGAACCACTCCTGACAATGCTATTCTCGCTACCGTTCTGGCGATTCGAGCCGACCGCCCCCAGGTCTCCGTTACGCTGGTCTCCAACGATATTAATCTGCGTATCAAGGCCCATATTCTTGGCATTCCCGCCGAGGATTATTACAACGACCAGGTTTTAGATGATGTCGACCTGCTCTACAAGGGACTGACTGAATTGCCCGCAGATTTCTGGGAGACTCACAGCAAAGCCATGGAATCATGGCAAGAAGAAGGTCGTACTTTTTACCGGATGAATGGCCCGCTAATTAAACAGTGGTATCCTAATCAATGCTTGTTCCAGGGAGCAGAGCAAGAATTCGAAGCCCTGGTGCGAGATATCGATACTCGCGGCACCGTCATCGAATTGGCTCGTGACTATCGCAGTGCTCGCAATGCTATTTGGGGTATCGTAGCCCGTAATAGGGAACAAAATTTCGCACTAAACCTGCTCATGGATCCCGATATCGACCTCGTTACCCTGGTGGGTCAAGCGGGTACCGGTAAGACTTTATTGGCTCTGGCTGCCGGTCTTGTTCTTACCTTAGATGAGAAATTGTACCGAGAAATTATTATGACTCGCGTTACTATTCCGGTGGGCGAGGACATTGGTTTTCTGCCAGGGACTGAAGAAGAGAAAATGACCCCCTGGATGGGAGCACTCATGGATAATCTGGAGGTGCTCACCCATACCGAGGTAGGGGGGGAATGGGGACGCGCTGCCACGAATGACCTACTTCAGCACCGTATCAAAATTCGGTCGTTGAATTTTATGCGCGGGCGAACTTTTCTCAATCGCTATTTAATTATCGACGAAGCCCAGAATCTCACCGCCAAACAGATGAAGACGCTGATTACCCGTGCGGGTCCCGGTTCCAAGGTGGTATGTCTGGGGAATCTGAGTCAGATCGATACCCCGTATCTCACCGAGACCAACTCTGGCCTAACCAATGTAGTGGACCGTTTCAAGGATTGGAAACATGGTGGCCATATTACCCTGATACGTGGTGAACGTTCGCGTCTGGCGGACCATGCTTCGGTGGTATTGTGAATGAACCCTGACCTCGATCTCCTTCACTCCTATCCCTTTCAGCGCTTGACACAATTGGTGGCGAAGATTACTCCGCCGCTGAATCTTTCGCCGATCAAACTTTCCATGGGCGAACCGCGCCACCTACCGCCTGCCTTTATCGCTCGCACTTGGTTAGATCATAAGGAAGGGCTTTCCCAATATCCTGTCACGCGTGGCAGCGTGGCACTACGTACGGCCATTACAAATTGGTTGAAACAACGTTTCGTTCTGCCAACGGAATGTCTCGACCCAGAACGCCATTGTCTACCTGTGGCCGGAACGCGTGAGGCACTATTTGCCTTTGCCCAATGCATAGTGGATCGGAATCAAAACGCCCTGGTGCTGATGCCAAATCCTTTCTATCAGATCTACGAAGGGGCTGCAATACTCGCCGGCGCACAGCCATGGTTTTTAAATACAACCCAAGCGACGAATTTTCTGCCAGATTTCGATACGGTGCCGGAGGAAATCTGGGCGCGCTGTCAGTTACTTTATGTCTGCTCTCCTGGAAATCCTACCGGCGCGGTTTTGGACCTGGCTGCCTATACCCGTATCATAGAACTTGCTGATCGCTACAATTTCGTCATTGCCTCTGACGAGTGCTACAG
>Ga0265602_1000073_pt1 | contig 11086 bp, 13 predicted proteins | sample saktaT_6_FD_197242 | JGI IMG/M metagenome (GOLD analysis project Ga0265602, IMG submission 197242) | Metatranscriptome of saline water microbial communities from Sakinaw Lake, British Columbia, Canada - sak_2013_6_6_36m (Metagenome... | ecosystem: Environmental > Aquatic > Non-marine Saline and... | reverse complement strand
GTAAAGAATGTCATAAAATCTAAGACGAAACCTGCGATGACAAAAATGATTGATGCGGCTATTTCCGCAGGCGCGAAAGGCAAGGATCTAGCGGCGGATATCCTTCGAAAGGTTTTGTCAGAAAATGACGCGGCAAGAGTAATAGATTATATTTTTGGGAATAAGGACAAATAACCGTGCTCACTAGCGTCGCAAACTCCATTAATCGTTCTCTTCGGTTGGTTCTTGTGAACCACCCTAATACCTGTGCGTGCAATATCTTCAGGAAGCACTCGGAGCGTTCCGGCGAAACCCAGGTGGGCTACTACCAGACGTTGGGCGGTCTTGGCGTCCTGGACTCCGAAGACGACGATGAAATTGCCTTTGAGTATCTTGGGAACGGGTACATTTTGCCCGTGGATCTTTTCGCCCCCACTACGCTGGCGGATACGCACCATGTCGCCAACGTCGGTGGAGAGAAAAGGTTCCTAATCGAACCGGAAGCGACCGTGGGAAGCGCGGATCGCTTCGAGATACGAACCCATGACGTGGTGTACATCATCCTGAGTGTAGAAAGAGATATTAAGATCGCGTTTGAAATTGTGGCCGTCGAAACCGTCGTGAATATTCCGCCTTACGCGAATCGGTACGTGGCAAACCGACGCGCCGATCTGGATGACCCTTTCATTACTGGCGGTGCGCCCGACGCTATCCCTGTCACGTCCTACGCCGAACCAGATCTGGTGGGCCTATACGAAGAAGCGGCACATTAAAACACGGAAAACGGCACCTAAACACCTATTTTGGGCGGCGCAAACTGTTCCCCTTAGATCACCATGTCCGAGGGGACCCCCACATGATCCACGACAAAGACAATAGCCTGAGCAAAATCTCAGAGCTACTCAGCGCACTGAAAGAAAACATGCTAACGCCAAAAGGCACTTTCGATTCCGCTGCCGCTGACAGCTTTTTAACGACTACGCTCAACCAAGATTCTCCGGTAAAAATCCCGAAAACCTTACAGGCGGTTTTCGATGAAATCCCAGGGAGCGGAAAAGATCGCCAAGCAGGAGCAGTACGGCTAGTCCGAGTGCTGCTGGATAGTGCGCAGGGATACGAAAAGGCCCACGGGTGCCCGGTGCCTGCCGACGTTCTTCACCAAGCCCTACACTCCGCATATTCCACCACACGCGCCGGGTTACGCGGCATTTACGATTCTGCCGCTGCCAACTCGCTGATGTCCGATCCCCAAGGCTTGCAGTCCAACCGGGCGATAGTGGCCATTATGACCGCCTTCGCTGAGGCCATTCCGTTCGCCCACTATCTTCCTGCCGACATTAGCTCGAATAAAGCTACGTTGGCGATTATGAATCACTTGGCCGGGAAGACCTATGGCGCGTATGCGCAAAATGCGCTGATGGATGGCGTACTTTCCGGTGATTGCTACATTTCGGCGGCACGTACTCACCAATGCGCCATTGCTGCTGGGGTGTGTACCGGAAAACTTACCACCATCCAGTCTAACCCGGTGACCTGTGATCCAGCCGCACCAGGAATCAAAACCCTACGTGGCCGGTCGATTGTTTATGTGAACGGCATGGTGGCAGCAAAGGAAGTGAATACGTCAGGAAGTGGAACGAGTGTAGTCGCTGGATCAACCACGATTGCGGGATCCACCTATTCGTTTAGCGGTTCGATTAATAGCGATACCGGCGTTATCTCCCTCACTACCTCCCCGCAGATCCCAGTAACCGCAGAAGTTATTGTGGAAGGCTTTGTCGATTACGAGCGCCAACCAGAATTAGTCCCAAGCATCATTTCTGCCGTGCAGACCTACGAGTTACTTGCCAGCCCGTGGCGCGTGAATACTTTCCAGACCATTGATTCCCGCACACAGATGGCCAATGAACTTGGGTTAGACCCGTACAGTGAGTCGGTTATCGCCATCCAGAATCAGTTCTCAAACGAGCGGCACTACAATGTCCTTCGCAAAGCCAAACGGATCGCGGCAAACAAAACGACGGACTACGATTTTAACTGGTCGGCACGTAGTAGCCAGTTGAATCGATATGCTATCTGGAAGGATTGCGCGGCTATTCTTGGGTCTATTTCTCAGCAAATGGCTATCGACACCATGAGTCATGGCGTGAGCCATCTCTATGTTGGCAAATCGATCATGTCTGAATTCCGTGCGCTGCCTCCTGATATGTTCGAACAATCTGGCGTTTGGGAGCGTCCGGGAATTTTCCGTGTGGGCCGGTTCCTCAGCCAATACGACGTGTACTACGAGCCTGGTCGTATTCTGACGGAGACGGCAACCACGGCGCAGATCCTATGTGTTGGCCGCGCACCTGAAGTTACCCGAAATCCTTTTGTCCTTGGCGATGCGGTGGCACCTATCATCCAGCCCTTGGCCGTTGGTGGCGATCTAAATACCGGCGCGGGATTCTACGCCCGGAATTTCACAGAAGTGAATCCTCACCCGCCTAGCTCTATGGGGTGTTCTCTCCTTAACGTAATTAATCTACATTAACCGGATAGGACAGGAGAGATACCATGGCTAGTCTTTCGATTGGTAATTCTTCCGACAAGTCGAAGGAGGTCTATGCGGCTTCCTTCGGTTTAGATAAAGAAAAATACCCTACGAGCTTCGAAGTTACCAACTTTGCTCCAAGGGCTTTGTCTTTCCCCGACGTTAGCCTGACTTTGGGGGTCGGATCGAGTGTGGTAGCGGAGATCCCTTCCGCTGACAAACTAAAGAAGCTCATCTTCGATGCCGTTCAGATTGCAAAATTAAGCGGTTACCCGAAGATGCTGGTGATCAACAAGTCTGCCGAAAAGGGAGATAAGTAAATGGCCGTCACCTTTACACGACAACTGGGAGCAGAGTCAGGAATACAGCTTAATCCGCTGCAAGACAACTCTGAAATGGCCGGGTTCTCTGCGGATGACCAGGTTTTCGGTATCATGATGCAGTGCGAACGTGGGCGAATTGATAAGCCGTTTCTGGTGGATAGCAACAACGTCTACCAGAAACTGGGCAATAAACCACTGATGCGAGACTATGCGTCTAATGAAGCATGGGTGCAGGTGGTCGAAGCGCTAAATAACGGTGCGATGGGCGCAGTGGTACAACGGATTGTTCCACAACATAATGTTCTTAGTGGTGGTGGTCCCGACACTACCAAGAACGCCAGCATCATCCCGGCCTATGTAGTTGCGTCCGTTCCAGGTACCCCGATAAACGTGAAAGCGTTTTACAACAAGAACGTTGATATTGCTTCAACAGCGGCCTTACGAGATAGCGGCAGCTATGTGGTTCTGTCCGGGGATACGATACTGCTGACTGGCCAGACGGACAAAAGGCAAAATGGGCCATGGGTAATTACCTCGGCAGCAGGATCTTGGACTTATGCACGGCCCGCTTCTTACCACACTGGAACGTCGTATCCCGATGATATTTCTTGCTCAGTGATCGGCGCAGGGAGTATAAATGTTGGGAAAATCTATGTTACTACTGGTCCTTTAACGGTAGGGGCAACGGACACAACGTGGGTAAGACAGATGGAGACTGATTACAAATTCCACACTGGGGCGCCATCTTCAGATTACCTATTCAGCGTAATCCATAACGAGTGCTTTAACGATGGGATTAAGCTGTCTTTCCGTGCGGAAGAGAAGGAAAACGGCAGTGGGGTGGCTGTTCCCAACAACAAAATAACTTTGCGCCTAAGTGATATAACTGGAACGCTGATTCATGAGTTCCACGGGTCGCTTTCTAAGACCGACGTGGACGATTATGGCAATTCAGCCTACCTGCCAGACGTAGTGGCGTCACTCACCGATGCCGTTATTGTTGCCGTTAATCCTACTGCCACCACCATTGCTGTAAATTCAGACGGGTATGGATATGCCGAGGATGGTAGTGAGCAATGGGCGGTCTCTGCAACGCTCAAGTGCTTTAGTCCTGGGAGCCGTTTAGATGTATTGGTGGATGATTTTGTGGACGCGAAAAATAGCTTGAAGGCGACGACCTACAACTATCAATACATTGCGTCAGGCGGATCTAAAGATAGCAATCTAATCGGGCAATGTGCCCAACTGGCTTACGACACCAACCGGCAATTCCGTCTGGATGTTCCGGGAAATCTAACCCCCGACGAAGCTATTGCATTGGTCACTTCCTACCAGCTTGGGGCAAACCAAACATCGCACCTGATTCATGCTTTCTGGGCACCGCTGAAGTCGGCTGATCCCACGGGCACGAACCCAACGGGCTATTTTGGTACGTCTGCACTGAATATTGCCTATGCCTGTGCTCGTAACGCACAAACCAACGCAAAGGGTTTTGCACCCAAGAATTACCCGATTGCCGGGGCGGCTTGGCCGTTACGGAGAATGGGCTTTATCCAGACGTATACCCCAACCAACCAGGAACGTAGCCAACTGGCACGGGCAAAGATCAATCCGGTGCTGTACGAGGTCTACTCGGGTGGTGGCCGGTATGTTTTTGTCGATTCGCTGACTTGCGCCAATGTAGACAATAGCCTAAAGAAGTTGATCTCAGTGGCGGAGATGTCGTCCAGCATTGATGATGCAGTGACCCGGTATGGAAAGGAAGTTCTGCAACTGCCCATGAAAATCGGCGTCATGCGGATGAACGATTTCTTAAAGACGCTCTTCGAAGGGGCGGAGGCGTCCGGCTGGATCGTACCGTCCAACGATATCACCATGAAAGGGAAGTCATGGATGTCCGATGTACGACCCAACGAAGCCCGACCCTACGAAAGAATGGACGTGTCCTACTGGGTCAGGTACGACGGCACAGTTCGTCAGATCTTCGTTACTCAGACGCTAACCAAATAGGGGCAGAAAATGAACCTTACCGAATTGCTGCATGATGAAATCCGTAGGCATGGGTCTTCCGTAAAGAAAACGAAAGAGAAGCCCGTATTCGATAGTGCTGGCGGGGATGATTTTAGCGAAAACGATACGAGCAGTTACACTTTCCATGATATCGCCATTAAAACGGCGGCGGCTATCCAGCAATGGGCAGAAACGAACGATCTGGGCGGTGGGGAAACCTACGCAAACCGATTATTTGCGCTAATGATCGGCGTGGCGGATGAGAATCAGGACGGAGAGATTAGTGAAGACGAGCAGATGGTAATGGATGCCGTGCTGAATACCGCGTTTGACTATCTGTTGCGCCACGGAGCCGCAGAAGAGGATGTCGATATTCTTCTGAACGATTGGGATGATTCCGCAGGGGATCGTGTTCGAGAATTGCTGATTTCCGCTCTTCCCGAAGGGGACGCCGCTGGCGATGATATCAACTCTTTCGCTTTCGGTTCGGACCAGGGCGCGGTATTCGATGCGGCCTACAAAGTAAAGATGGTCGTTCATGGTGGACGAAAGATGCGGATGCGCAAGCGAGTTTCTGGAACGGTACACCGATCTGGAGCGCAGAAGTTAGCGATGCGAAAAGCGCAAATGAAGAGCCATTCTGCTACTGCCATGATGCACCGAGCGAAGTCTATGAAAGTGCGCCATACGATGGGTAAGTAAGCCAATGGGTAAGTAATCCCATAGGTAGGTAATCCAATAGGCGAGTAGGAATAGAGAACAGCAGCAAATGTTAATTTCGTCCATATATGACAATGGAGCCGCGTTACGGTCTCAATGGCTAGGGTTGTCAGACGCGCTGATCGCTAAATTCTACGAAGTGGCAAAAGAGAAGAAATCCGGTGATTGGGTCAGAATTCCGGGGGAGAACGGGACTGACCCAGCTACCGTCTTTGCGCCGCTAACAGAATGCACGATGGATATTTCTCTGAACTGGCAATCTCCGTTTGAGTCGTCGGGGCCAGAATCAAAAGCCCCGATGTTGGCGGCAATGTTCCAGTCAGGGGCGCTACAGCCACTGGTCCACGCAATAAATGACACGATAAATATTGTTGGTTCGAAACTTGGGATACAAACAGATAGCGCACAAGTGAAGTCGGACAACTTTGTCAAACAGTTCGAAGGGCGCACGGGGATCACAAAACTGAACTCCACACAAGTTTTCTCCGGTATGCCACCCATTAAAATACAGGTGGTTGCGTTGTTCCGTGCATGGTCCGATCCAGTATCCGAGGTCGAAGCGCCTATCAACTGCCTGATGAAATGGGCATTACCCGTTAAGTTAGCGCCAGATGGTTCGTTCGTAGCGAAGGCGATAGAGGGGACGATAGGTGGGACGATATCAGAGGAGGGCGGATATTTAAATGCGTTAATGCCATCCAAGTCGCCCACCAGAATTGCAATGGAATACAAAGGGCGGATTTATTCTCCCCTTGTAATTGAGGCGGTCACGCTCCCCCTTGGGTCTCCGGTAAGTAGTTCGGCTAAATATGTGGAGATGCTTGTGCCTATGACTCTTTGCACGCTCACCGCCATGGATCGGGATGACTGGAAGAAAATTCCACTACTATGACCTACTTCCCAGCACTTCGTACCACACGCTTGAGTATCCAACTAAAGGAATTGTCTATCGGTGAGGCCATCGACATTGCGGCTATTCCTTCTAGCGATCAAGAGCTATCTATCACGGCCTTTCTTCGTAAATCGATACTGTCGGTCCAGGGCGTAGAGAACCCGCAGGCATGGACGGTACAGGAACGTACTCTAGCCGTTTGCCACTACCTGGCGGGCGTGTCGTCTGGGAATCCAGATTTTGAAGTAGGTAGCAGTGGCCACTATTCTGACTATACTTTCGATATCGACATTGACCCATTCTTGGGTTCTCCGGTTCTGGCCGGGGAGATCGGTGGCGATGTGTGGCGAGTACAGCCGTTACTTGGATCGCACGCCGAAGCCATTGAGCGGTTATGTGGAGACGTAGAAGGCGTCAGAAGTGGCCGATTTCACTGGCTCCTCGGGACAATGGCCGCGCAGTTAGTGCTACATGGCGTGGACGTTCCTGACCCAATTCAATCCGCGCTTGACTACGATAAATTCCTGGCCAAGCGGATGGCCATATTCAACGGTTATCCAGAAGGGGATTTTATCGTATTGCTTTCCCTGTATTTATCGGCAGTGGAAAAATTACAACACCTTCTCCGTATTGATTTTGATGACGATGGGCTTATTGTCCTTCCGACGGGAGGTACAGGTAGCGTACTACCCCCTGCCCGATTTCGCGTACATTCCTGCTTGTCCACATTCGCGCAGAGCACTGTCGGAAAATCTCACTGATCTTGCCACCAATATGGGTTTATATTTTAGCACCCCGATCCCCTTAGCGATGGGTTGCCCGATAAGCCGTTCTGCCAGACTATTTGAAGGGAAGCCATTCGTTGATTGGCGAAAGAATAAAGAATCAGAAGTTAATGCAATTATTGACAGGGTAGACGGGGTAATTAAATCATTGTCCGTTGTGGCAAAAACCATAGCGAGAAGATAAACCACACACTATTCCATAATGGGAAAATATGCCATGCCAAGATCATCTACAGGTGCCTTTCTAAAAGGTTTTCACGAAGCTGCTAAAACCTTTGGCGCGAAAAAGAAGAATTCAGATTTTTCGCTGGAGATCTCAGGAAGCGAGGGCTTATTTTTGTTGTGTAAACAATTTCCATGGCCCGTCCTTGCGCCATCGGAGTCAATCGAGGTGCCGTCCATTCTCGGATCGGCGGTGTGGGAGCACGCTCAGGTAAAGACGAACCACCAAGGCCAGATCATGTTTATGGAGACGGTGGAAGGTCATGTGGACACTCTTCTCCAGAAGATTGCGCAACAAGGTGGTAACTTCCACGCGAAAGTCTACGAGGGGACACCTGACCACTATTTGTGTTACAAGCCAATTTACGGATGCTCCATGAATATCGAGAATCCAGATCGGGACTGGGAAAACCGCGCACAGGTCCTTATGTATTCTGGTACGATTTTCTTCCATTACTACGGCGAAACATTCCCGGGAACATCCACCGATTATCGGTAACCTAAAGTGGCCACACTGCTGACACTAATCGACAGATTCCAGCAGGAGAACCCTGTTGGAGTTATCGTGGATGCGGATTCATTGCTTGCCTGTGCGATATCCGCCATTAACTACTATGTGGGCTATACGGATCTTCTGTCGCTGGATGTCACGCCGCGTCCAGAGGTTAACGACGGAACGGAGGTAACGGACTCTGAATGGGCCATCATCCGTCCATTGTTCCGTCTCTATGTAGAGCGGCAATCGGCGGTAGCGATGGAAATGTCCCGTATCGTGGGCGCGGATATGTTCGGACGGCCAAGCGATTCCGTCACTACCGACATTAATCAATGCGAGGCCGATTTGCCACGTAAAGCGTTCTACATGCCTATCACTTCAATTTGACTAAGCCGGAGACTCGTTATGTTTGGATCAATGATGCTGGCTTCTTCTGCTGCTGCTATGAAATAGTCGTCAAGTAGGAATCTTCTAATAACGAGGTATAACTATATGGGCTTTATAACAACGTCACATATTTTACTTTCAATTCTGGCAGGTTTATTAATTACAGTCGTGTTTATCGCAAGGCACTCAGACTAACATGGTCCTAATGCTGCCTGACGGGACGCCAATTCGCGGAGACATAATCACTTCTGCTGTTTTGCGGTCTGATCTCGCACCTGTTCCGCTCACGTTGGAGGCGGAAATACGGGTGGATGATGACATGGCCACTCGCCTAGCAGAAGGCGAAAGCGTGTTAATGGGTTCGGACGAGGTGATGACCATTGTGAAGTCCACTCGCGTTACCTCTCAGGTATCGCAAGGGGAACGCATAATGAAGAGCATAAAAATTATTGCACTCTTGGAATATTGCCGACCCATTACTTTCGTTCGTGGGCCACAAAAAGCCATCATAAAAGAGGACTCCACGCTTTCCGACATATACCGGGCGGCAGGCGCTACGCTAAAAAGTATCGATGGCGATTTTGTCGCAAAAAGGTTCGTTTGCTTGGTTGGCCAAGCACCAAGTTTCGGCGTAGCCAAAGCCTTACAGGAAGAGGGCGGGGTAATGCGTTGGGCGAACGGAAAGCTATCTTTTATCCGCCTAGAAGACCTACTCAGACAGCCCGCCGTTTCCGTCCTTCCCAGCAATAACTCTGACAACGTAACCAGTGGATTCCTGGAGCGACATGGAATACCGCTATTCTATTCCACGGACGATTCTGGGAATTGTCAAATCGGTGAGTCCATCAAAGAGCGGTCGATACGTTTTGTTCCCAACCAGGATGCGGGAAGGATTCGTAATCTGTCCCGCTGTTTGGTGCTCAGAAAAGTTATGAGAGTATCCTACGATGCAAGTATTTCCGCAGGGGATCACTTCGATTTTGTGGGCGGCGATCCTTTGGTGGTCATTACCGCTGCCCATGCCATGAGGTTTGGCGTAGACGGGGGAACGTCGGAACAATACACCCGGCTATGGCTGGGGAGCGTGGAGGGTGGATAAATGGCAACAAAAAATGATTCCTACGAGTCAATGCCGGGGAAATATCCGGCAGTAGTCGCGGGCTACGATGTTGGTAGTCGCACATGCAGGGTCAAGATTCCAGGCGTTACCGATGGTGCAGACGCTTTCCCGTCTGCTGAGATCGAGTACCCGATTGGCGATAAGTCAAGTACCACGGAAATCGAGATTCTACCAGGGGATATGGTGTGGGTATCTTTTATCGGTGGCGATCCGCGCCATCCGCTCATCACGGGATGGCGGAATCCAAAAGTGGGAAATTCAAGCGGTTTGAGGAAGTGGCACCATGCTAACGTGGAGATCAATGGAGACGGGTCAATAACGATCATTGCCGGGAATGTAACCATCCAGGCGCAGTCCGTGACGATAGACTCACCGGAGGCAGAATGCACGGGCGCACTTACCGTGAACGGCCTGCTGACATTTAAGGGCGGGATGACGGGAAGTGGTGGTGCTGGCGGTGCTGCTGCAACGATAGACGGGAATGTGGCGGTAACTGGTACGGTGATGGATAGCGCAGGGAACAGCAATCACCACTCACACTAATACTTAGGACAATAATTGATGAAAACCTTGCTATTCGATTTTGACAAAATGGGCGGTCGTAGTGACGCGGCGCTAAAGGATGCCATTAAATTATTTACCCGTGCAGGGGCACAAGTGGCCAACTCGGATGTGTCAACGCCTATGCGGACTTCTGGGATTAGCTACCGCGAGATAACGTTTACCTTTTCAGATTCCCAAAAAGTGATCCTACGGGTTAAGCAGTCGGGCGATATCTACCAGGTGCTTATCAATGGTAAACCTTTCCCGATTAAAGAGCAGGACGATCACCCAAAGGCGATTAGCGAGATAGTCGCGGCGTTGGATGCGGGGCGTACCGGCTTCCAGAAGAAGATGGCGATTGCCAAGGTAACTCTGCCACCCGGAATCAAAACAGCCGTACCGACCATCGAAAAGAAGGTGTTACAGCAAACAGAAAGTTTGAAAGTGGCGATTTCCGCCGTAGAGGTAGAGATAAACACTTTGAAGGAAAGGGAAGTGGGCGTATCTACCGAAGAAGTTGAATTAACCAAAAAGCGTGACGACTTGAAGATTGAGATCTCATCAGTTGATAACGAATTACTAACAAAAGGTGATCTATGAGTCTACTATCGTCAATGCTACTTACATCGAGTGCCGCTCCCGTAACCATAAACGGGATTATCTCGAATTTCGCGGGAACCGGGGCTACGGGATCTACTGGCAATGGCGGACAAGCTACGGCGGCAAAGCTTTATTATCCCTACGGAATAGCATTTGACGGTTCTGGTAATGCCTATATCGCAGATAATTTCAACCATCTAATCAGGAAAGTAACTCCAGGTGGAATCATTTCTACTTTCGCGGGAACCGGGGTGGCGGGATTTACTGGCGATAGCGGACTAGCTACATCAGCGAAGCTTGATAGTCCAGGCGGAGTGTCGGTAGACGCTTCGGGAAATGTATATATCGCAGATAGCGGAAACAATCGAATCAGGAAAGTAACTACAGGTGGAATTATTTCTACTTTCGCGGGAACCGGGGCGGTGGGATCTACTGGCGATGGCGGACAAGCTACGGCGGCTGAGATTAGTTATCCC
>Ga0265602_1000058_pt1 | contig 12070 bp, 3 predicted proteins | sample saktaT_6_FD_197242 | JGI IMG/M metagenome (GOLD analysis project Ga0265602, IMG submission 197242) | Metatranscriptome of saline water microbial communities from Sakinaw Lake, British Columbia, Canada - sak_2013_6_6_36m (Metagenome... | ecosystem: Environmental > Aquatic > Non-marine Saline and... | reverse complement strand
TTTTTTGGGTGGTGGACACTCGCTAGGACAGTTCTTAGTCTGCCGGTGACTGACTAGGAGGTGGAGAACTAAAAAGCTCCATCAAAACCTCTTGCCATGTAAAATAAATTTTCATCCTCCGTGCCTTCTTATGCCGGAAAGGGTTCTGATCGGTAACCACGCCTTTCAGAGTCGGTGTCTGCAAAGATGCCATCAGTGGCGGACTAGATAAAAGTTACCCTATCTAGTTGCGATAAAACGTATGGGTTTGTACTCTCAAGCACTTAGCATAAAGAGTTTTCTTTAGAAAAAGAGAGTTAATTTTTGTTCAAAGTAGAGCACTTAAAAGGAATTCAGTAATTTAATGACCCAAGGGAAGGAAATTTTGTAGAGAAAGATTACTTTACTTTAACTTAGAGGTGGATAAAATTGTGTATTTAGAAATTAACCTTTGACCTTTAGGATTTATCTGACCTAAAAGATACTTAAACTTATAACAAGGGATTTAAACAAAACTTGTACTATGGTGTTGACATGACTTAAGTATCTAATTTTTAGTGGAGAGGTTATAGAAACGATTAATGTGGTTCAGATTTTGATTGTATATTTAATATTTATGGTTAAAGGCTAGATTCTAGAAATCAAAAATCATTAAAAGAGAAAATTGAGAAACTGGGCTAAAATGTTGATAGTGATGCTTAATTAAAGTTAGTTCCACAATTGTAGCTACCGATCCCATATGAAGAGTTATGTTTGATGGATGGTTTAGTACTTCAAGCTATTTTTGATGAGAGAGATTTTTATTTCAACACTTATTTAGATTATTAGAAGAATTTAATTACATTACAAGAATTGGGCGAAGGATAATTAGAAAAAATAAATTTTAAGAATTGGTTGGTTCAAAAGAGTCTTTAAAGATTTAAGTCTTTCTTGAATAGTGGGAAATAACGTATCATTGACTAATATAACTAGATATCATTTGCTTTTTAGAAATTTGGTCCAAAATTCTGTGGTTGGTATGCCTAAGACTTATATGAAGATGGAGAGGATCATGACCCTGAAACTTTAGTTTTTAATTACTTGAGGAAGATTTATTAAAAACAACAATAAGAAGAAAAACCATTGGAAGGAATTGATTAGAAGTCTTCTTCTTAATAAGGATCAAGTTAAGAATCTAGTTTCAATTCTTAAGCTCTTTCAGATTATCAGTTAGTGGGTTTAGGGTAGAGTGACCATTCAAGTTAGGATGAAGAAGATAAACTTGATAATTTTGTTAGTGATGTTAAACAAGATAATGAATTGAGATAAAAGTTGGAAAAAGACAAATATACTGATACTTTTCTGCCAAGTGATTGTTTTGTTGGTGACTAAATTGAGGAAAAAAAAGAATAAACTAAGACGAGAGAACAACTAATCTAAGAATAAAAGATTTCTTTGGGTGATAAAGTTATTGATAAACTAAGCGAGCTAGTTAATGATGATGACAAAAGAGACTCTAAGTATAGGAAAAGAAAAGCGAATAACATTCATTTATTGGTTATTTAGTGGGAATTAGTTTTTCAAAAAAATTAAATAAAAAACGTTTTTTGGTTTGAAGAATGGGAAAAACTGATTAAAGATGGTTTTTATGCTATGGGAAATAGACTTTTGTTTATGTTACATAAATATATAGTGTTAAAAGAAAGCATACCTGAGAATTTTCCAAATGCAGAGGCAGACGTTATGATTGGAATATTTAGAAGAAAAGTTCATTATAAAAAAATTAATGTTGCTTTAAATTTGTGTGTTGATTCAATAAAATCTAAGGTACGAAGTTATTTTGATCTGAAGGGATACGAAGATAGTCAAATCGACCGTTATTAGACTTTTATTACTACCAAACATTTTGGAGATTTTTGTTTTAATTTTAAGATAACCAATTATAACTTTGACTACATATTGAGAGTGAACCACGTACTATTAACTTGTATTGATTTTTAGCCTTTAGAGCTTTTTGTGGCTTTGTAATTGTACCATTGGTTTTTCGTTCAACGTAAACAAGGCAATGATTTTTATGTGTTAGGTTAGGCAATATTCTCACTAATTACTTAAGAGAAAGATAGCTTAAGAGCAGTCAGTTAAAAAGATAAAGACTTAGATCTATAAAGGAAACAAAGAAAACAGAAAACAAAAGAAGAAGAACGTTAATTTCAAAAAATTGGTTAATTCTAGAATAGGAGTAACTATGATTTAAGAAATGATAAACACTTTGATAAAAACAATGCACCAAAAAAACCAACTATGAAAGGTTTTGTTAATGCAAATTAAAACGTGGCACAAACTTCAGTAGCAAGATAATTTGACAAGAACGTTTTTGAGAAATTTAAATATGACAAAACTGGATCTAGAGCGGCTCAATAAAGAATTTTTGATAAAGCAACTGGCTATAAAAAAGTATGGTACGCTCACAATGGTATGAATAGAGTCGATTTTACACAGTGGTAAAAAGAATAAGCTGAATTAAAACAAGCTAAGCATTAACAGAAACTCATTGATGACAAAATAAGAATTGCAAAAAAGAATGAATAACGTGCTTTATACAGGTTAGGTTTAGCTCAGGGTATTAAATAGGAATAGGAATAAATTGAAAAGGTTTTAATAGAATAAACTGAAGATCTGGGTGATGAGCAAAACGTTTATCGTGTAGAATGTGGAATTATTTAATAATTTGAGTTGGAGCAAATAAACGTGTTTATCGCATAAGGCTCAAGTTTAATTCCTATAGTTAGCAATCAACTTAGCCCAATTCTAACAGTTTTAGATGAAGTTCAACAAGATTGTAATGAATAATTAACACCATAGACAAAAAAGACTCGTCCTATCAATACTGTCTATAAATAGACTTAAAATGAAATCAAGTCTTAATTTTATAATACTGATAATGTGATAACAAAAGATTAATAATTGTGTGAAAAAGAAGAAGAATAAGACTAAGTTAAAAATGATGATGGTAAATTTGATTTATCTGACTTACACCAAGATTTTATGATGTTATAATTAGAAGAATAAAACTTAGAAGTTTCTAACACTGAAACTTGGTCGTAAAAAAGAGATTTTCTACACTATTTTAGGTTTTTAGTTCAAAGAGGTTTTAGGGCTTGTAATTAATATGCTGTTTCATAAGATCTTTGTTTATTCAATATTCTACAACAAGTTATCAAAGTTTAGAAAAACACAAGCATTTAGTTAGTTACAGATAATTTTTCCAATAAAGAATCCAAGACCTTCTTCTCTGATCTCGCTACTTATGATAACTTTATATTCCTTAGTAATTTAATAGAATAGTTTAATCTAGAACAATCTCTAGGAGTATTTGATTAAGAAAGAGTTAATGATTCATTTGAGGACTAAGTTGGTGATCTACCTTTATATGAGTTAATAGATGTTAAATCGCGACTAGAATAAGAAATTTGTATGTAATCATTTAAATTATCAAAGTTTTAAGAACAACAACCTGAATACTAATAAATTTTTGACAAAATCTAGAAATTGACGAAAAATAGAAATTATTGTGATGAAAAACTAGTGCAGAGTGATAAAACAATCAATGCGGAAAACATTAAAATAGAATTTTGTGTGGATTTATAAGATGATTATTTTGTCACAAAGTTAAAGAAATAGTTTTGTACTCCATATTTTAGCTAGTTTGTTCCAGAACTTAATTTTTAATATTCAGAGGTTATGAAAGGTTTCGTTTATTTAACAGGAGTAGAAACTAAAGATATAAAAAACTTTTTATCTATAATGACCATTTTTGATTAGAATAATGTGAAAATAGACAAAATATTTGAGAATCATTGTAATGGTGCTTATAGAAACGAAGCTTTTGTTTCCCATGCTTAACTTCTTATCACTATTCTTAATGTGGATTGCGAATAATTGAATAAGACTAAATTGGAATAAGATGAATAAGCATATGATTCTAAAACTTTAAAGGAAAAGAGCTATTTAAAAGACAAAGATAATTATAGGTGCTAACTTGATGATGTTGTTATTAAGATTTAAAATGGTTCAAAGGTTCCAACAGTGGTTTTCTATATGTTTTTAGTGATTTTAAAGAAACAACACCCAACTAACTCTTATTTTTAGGAATGTGCGAATGCTATACTGGGTGGGTATAATGATCATGATATACAAAACTTTGGTAAGTTTGTTTAGACTTTTGCAAATCTAGAATAAATTTATTATGTATTGTTATTGCATCTCAAACTTGATGAAAATAGAGCTTTATTTTCTGATCTTAAGACTTTAAAAAAGGATGGTATTGGTAATTGTCAACTTCTAGATTCAATATTGGAAATTAAACCAAACTAAGACGAATAATATCATACTTATTAAATAACTATACAAGAGTTGGTCAACAACTCGAATGAATTAAAAAACTAGTTGGAATAACGCTTTGGTTAATCTTCTTTTTTCTCTTTGGGTAAATTTTCATGTTCTTAAGGTTTTCATTCTAGTTTAACTTTTGATTTCAAAGTTTAATTTTTGTTGGATACAAATAGTTATGACTAAACTATATTAACGCTATTGATAAGATTATTGAATATGAATGCAAAAAAAGATAATGTATTAAATATATCATGGTTTGAATTGCTAAGTTTACTCTTGTTTTAATTGAATACTACGAAACACTACATTAGTTATTTCTTTAATTTATACACTGATTTTTATGGAGATGAAGCACATTGGTTTATTTTAGATTTTGTAGTGGGTACTTTGTTGGATTAGATAGGTGTTGGCAAAGAATTAGATTATAAAGTCTTTCTTGACTTTTCACTAGTGTTAGAAAACCTGTTTTATTTGTTTTGTTTCATCACTCAAAATTGTGGCCAGGTTTAATTTGGTTATGCTGCTATGTTGAGGCTAATTCCTAAGTATTTACGTTTGCGAGGTGGTGTTGGAGACCCTGGTTTTCTTAAAACTTTATAAAACTTTTTCTAAAATGACTACAGATAAATAATTGATGAACATAACTCAATAATTGGTTTGAATTATAAAGTTATAATTGATGAGTAAGTTAATATTGAACCTTTTAAATTCTTTGATGCACCATATAAATATTATCCTATTACGATTGAAAGGGACATTCATGTGATTTACAATAATCTTTTAAGTTACATTAACGAAAACAGCTATTCTAGGTTTCACACCCAAGGAGTTAACAGTTGGGTTATTATGTAAGGGTTGAAAGAAACTATAGGTTCACATCAAACTAGTTTAAAGAGCATAATGGCTACGGTACTGTTACATGGAGCGTAAATGTAATTTGTTTAAAGAGGTTTGAATTTTTGTTAGCTTGATTTTAATGGAGTACAGTCAAATTTAGTGTTCACTCATTTTAGAATTAATCACACTTTCTTTTCTTAATATGTTTAATAAGGTTAATTGATGGATGGTTATGTTTGGTATGCACATTCTGTTGCAAATACAAATCCTATGTGTGCAATTAATACTTTGACAGTTTTTCATGCACGCTTCAAATATATGTAAGAAAACGTTGTGACTGGTTTGTTAATAATTCAAGATTCTCGCAACGCTTACTAAGACTTTATACTAAAATAGTTGGATACTGGTGGTTTATTAATTAATAAATCTTCGATCAATTCTAATAGCATGGGAAATTCTCTGAATGTAAATTAAGGAACAAATAACACTTTCTTTATGAATAACGTTGGCTGGTATTCTATTAACGGACTTCTTGGCCGCTAAGTATTCATGAAATCTGGTGGAACATATATTCAATAATTATTAGATATAGTTGCTTTGAGAGGCCATATGTTCTATTACAATTACAATTGGTTATTTGCTAATTAAGTAGATCCTTCTCCATATACTATAGGTGTGACAGGCAATTGGGAATTCGAGAGTAGTTATTAACTTGGAGTACACCCAGCTTAACCAACTTATATTTCTTTTATAACGCTAGCAGGTCTTTGTAGTTGGGTTCAAAGTTAACATTAGATTGGGTACAACGGTTTAAACCACAGTTTGAGCGATTTTATTTCCAATATTGCCACGGTTCTATTTTTACCTACTAACATAAACATGCTATCTTTTGTTACTTTAATGGCTAATTATGGTTAATTGATCAATTTACGTTGTACAACTACTACTTATGCAGGGGCCGGGCATTATAGCAGTGCTGTTAACATGGCAAATACTACTTTCTAACATGCTCACCTTTGTACAGCTGAAAATTGGATAGAACATACTTAAAACGATAATCGTGTCTTTCTTTTTGTAATAGGTGATGGCTAATATAATGAACTAGAATTATTAATACCTCTTTATCCAATGATAAATCTCTTGCCTTAAATACCCATTGGTGTTGTATTAGCACCAGTTGGTGTGAATGCACTTAATGGATGCAATGCTAATGGGATAGTTGAAACTAGAGCAACTTGGTATAATTGGATTGACTGCATAGTTAAAATATGTCGTGTTTTGGATATAGATTTTATCAAGAGTTTAGAATTTCATGTAGCTTTAAGGATAATCTCTGACCCATTTGCCGAACATTACAACCCATATATAAATTAATATGGACATTTAGAATAACTAGTTCCGTTTAATTAAACCAACACTGATTTAGAAGCGGCTTAAGGAGTACAAGCTATAAACAATTCTATTAGTTAAAAGTTATTGTACTTTAATATATTTGGTTAACCTATGACAAGTGATAACACTAAACACTTAACTATAAGTGATGAGAGATTAGCTACTAGCAGTTGGTCTTATTTTAACTTTATTTCTTAATACACCTAACCTATATTTTAGGATTATGCTATGGCTTAGGTAGACGAAATATTTTCTTAGATATGGTTAGAGTTGAGTAGTTTTTAATCGAATATTATTGATAGATTTATCATGAAGTATAGCAAAGACTAATTATAGAGTTATTGGTGGTAGAATAATGATGTAGTTACTAATTACTTGCACAACTAAATATAATAAGACTTTGATTAACTAGCCTAAATTACTTTTCAATTTCTATCTTGTGCTAATTACCCAAAAAGTTTAGGTTTAGTGTTAAGAGTGCCACATCCATAAAAATTATAAGGTGCTAATGGTTTATTGAAATTTTTAAGTACACCCCAGAGTTTGGTAGTCTCTAACGTCAGAACTAATACTTTAGTGTAGTAGAATATTTAACAAATGTTGGCCTAATGTTAATAGTATTTGGGATATCGCTTATTCAACCCTAGTGTAAATATTAAACCATATGATATTAGTGATTAAGGAAAAGATGATTTTCAAAAATTAGTCTAACTTCCAAACGCTCTTTAAAATGGTCTGAGTAATAATAAACTTTTAAATACTGCAACTAGAAAATCGTCCGTTTGTGATTAAACTGAATATTGGTTAAATACTTTGGGTTACTAAAATAATATAGTTTCAGTTTAACTTAAAAAGAATACTGCAATAGGTTTTATTGGTTTACTTAATACGTATATGGTGCTAAGACACACTTTACAATTCCCAGGTGCTAATAATGCTAGACCTAGTTCCAATTATTATTGTTAGAATGACGCAGGAAATATTATTAGTTTAGGAGTTATGTGGATGCAAAAACAAATTCCATACAGCTTATACAACCATTTTAGATTACATCCCATAATAGATTGTGGTCCAGTAGTAGTTTACCAATTACCGATGCAAGGAGTTTATTTAGGAACTAGTTTTTCAGAAAGAGAAGATTTTGGTATGTAATAGAGTTAAGTTTTTGTCAAACTAAATTGGATGCCAACTTGGATTAGTGATAGTATAAGTATAGTAGAAACTACTTAATTAGGTTTTTTCAAATAAAGTCAAAGTTTGGCAATATAAGAATATTAAAATAGAAAGAAAAATTTGTTGATGCCATAGATTGAAACAAAACTAGAAAATTTACAAACCAATGAGAAATTTGATTCTATCATCTAAATACAATAAAAAGACGAGGCTGAGAAGTTGATTGAATAAAATTAACTAGTTGTTGTAGAAAATTAAGTTCCAGTTATAGTTAATATTTAAGAAGATACTAATACTATTTTTAGTGAATTGGAATTTTAATATTAGCCTTAAATACTACAAAATGAATTTTGGTATGGTGAAGAAGTTCTTATAGTTTAACCCGAAATAACTTATAGCATTTTATTAACATAAGAACCAATTGAATTTCTTGCTCAGGTTATTAATAGACTTGAAGGTAGCTTAGATTGTAAGAACAAAAATAATGGTTTATTAATAGACGAAGCAAATTAAACTATTTATGACCTTTGGTTTAATAAACCATCAACTGTAGAATATAGTGAATAGATCCTATTTTAATATTATTAGACATAAAACAAGGTAAAATTAAACAAGGAATAACAAGAATAGTTTAGTTAGGATTTTACATAATAAAAACCAATTTTTAATTATAATCAAGAACAATTGGCTGACAAGAAATTTGATGAATTATTTAAAAATTGTTTTCTAACCATTAAAACTTACCAAGGTTAGTTTTTGTTTTGCTTATTATCCAAATTAAACTATTTATCAGATAATAAAATTTTGGGTTTCTAATTTTAACTATATTAAAACAAACTTTATTATACTAACACTAGTAAAAATTTCGAATAGAATCAACCTTAATATATGGCTTAGAGAGAAAAATTGTTTAAATATAATTATTTAAAATAATCATAGAATGGAGTTAGTGTTTAAAAAATGAACTATTTTTGTAGATTGCTAAAGGAAAGAAAGCTTTAAACTAGAATTGATTTGACTTAAAAGAAAGCATTATTACCTAAAGAAAATATTTTTGTTTTTTTTGGTTCTTAATAATATTTAAAAATTAGAAATAAGAAAAGTAAGAATTAAGGAAACGAAGAATCTCCTTTTAAACTTTGTGATGAATAAATTGGATCACTTTTCATAAAACAAAGCTTTATTAAGACCTTATATTTAGAAGGATTTCATGCTGCTTAATTATAAATATTGTAAAAAGAATTGCTCACGGTAAACAACTTTTCTATTTTAAAAGAGGTGTGGTCATAGGCTAATAGTGCTTTTTATGTTAAAGAGAGTTAATCCGGAATAACAACTACTAAAATAAACTCATGCTTGGGATATTAAACTTAAGATTTAAAAAAAGAAATGGGTTTAGAAGAATTTGAATTAGGTTAATACGTTTTAAGAGAAGGGGTCAATACTAGCAAACCTTTCTAACCAAACCTTGCTTTAAATTTGAAGAACTAATTCGTAAAAGATTTTAATAATCCTCAGTTTGTTGACTTTTTCTTTTCTTTCTTTTCTCTTAAAAATTAAACTCCAGAATAAAAAAATAAAAAAGGAAACATTTTAAAAGCTTTTAACGTATTTGATTTTTGTACTGCTGGAGCTGGCAATTGTTTCTTTCAGAAAACCTTTTTCAAAAGTATCTCTAGTAACCTTAATAATAAAGTATTTCAGAGTTTTAATAATAAGAATTTGTTTGCCAATGAATTTGATTATTCTTATAAATTAGTAAGAGGTTCTAAATCGGCGAATTTTTGTTAACTATCCAACAAGAGCGTTTTAGGTATGGCTTTAGGTAACACTCATATATCGGGACTTGCTTTGAAAAGAGAACAAACTAAAATTAGGTGTTTTTATGTTAACTATTTTGATACTGGTTATTTTATAATGAGAATTATGTATAACGTGATAAAGTCTTGTGTTTAAAGTAGCGTTATAACTGCTTTGATGAAAGCTAGTTCAAGAACTAACATTCCTGGTCTGATTATTGACTAATTATAAAGATAAACGTTATAATAAATTGAAAGTTGTTGTTTACCTATGGATTACTCTAAATTTGATATCAATGTTACAAAAGACTTATAAATAGATCTGGTCGTTAAACTTTTTGAATATTTAATTCTACCTTATTATAGTGGTTTAAATAAAGATTCAGCTTATATAGTTAATTTATTGCTTAATAAATTTATAGCTTAAGTGAATAACGGATGGTGTGTTTTCTAGGGACTTGCTTGGTAAATGAGAAAAGGTTTAGATTCTGGAATATAGTTGACTGGTATTTTAGGTAGTTTGTGCAATCTATATTACTAAGTTTCTTTTCTCTTTAATTAAAAACCAACATTCATTAGTTTGATGAAATTTTTTTCCATATGTGGAGATGATACTCATATACAATTTAATTGTTAAGAAGAAGAAGCAAAAGAGTATTTAGGAGAAATAGACACTTATTTATAAGGTTTTGGAGTTATTATTGCAAAAGAAAAGAATTATTTTACTTCTAACCGGCAGAACATTATTGTACTAAAAGAATAACTAAAAGAAGGTGACTTTATTTTAAAAAAGGAAATTTTTGATTTTGTTGTGGGTAATAGTTAAATTAGTCAAAGATTACTTGATATATTAGAAAGGAATTTTTATAAAGTTAAGTAACAATCCAAAATGAATTTTGGCACTGCTTTTTTAGGTATGTAACTATTTTTGGGAGGTTATCTTCGAAACATCAAGAGTCTTGTTTCTACACTTATTTTTTAAAAAGCTTACTCTGAGCCCAATGACCATAATTCGGGCTATAGTATATTAGTTTCTTGCTTTTAGATAGCTGCAAGCTTAGATAAAGAAAGACAAGCCTTTTTCTTAAAGTATGTCTAGAGTTTATAAAATGATTATATTGGATTAGGAAATTAAGATATTGTTAAATGTTTGTAAAATATACTGTGGCAAACTCCTGTTTTAAATAAACTTAAATTTTACAACATTGACGTTTATCAAAAAACCGAAATTTTTGAAAAAAATTTTTAAAATAGTGTAATATAACAGATTTTTGATGTTTAAAAATTTAGTGACTTCAGTCCAATAGATAAATACTTTTAATATGAAGAAGGGAAAAGAAACATACCCTTACAAGTAGCTCCTAACAACCTGATTAAAGCCTTTTGTGCACGTGATTTATCTTATGTTAGTGTGGTTTGTTAATAGAAAATTGTCAGAATTAGTAATAAGGACACTCTATTTAATTGACAGATTCGAAATTATTTAGCAAAAAAACAATTTTTACTTGGGAACAAGGGTCATCAGTCAAAAGCTCAATAAGCAGAACTTCGCATTACTGATTACCTTACTTTTGGTATTAATATTCTAGATTTAACTTTTTTAAGCAATAGTTTAACTGATTATCAAAATAAGTTATAATAAGTAAATTTTAGAATGTTAAATTCTTTTTTAGGCTAGCATCTATTTGAATCAAAGAACAAAAATGCTGTATAACAAAACATTTCCACGAGTGTTTCTTGTTACGTTTATGATGTGATATTTGCATTTTTATAAAAGAAATGTTAACCCCAAAAGTAATAAGATCAAACAGACTTCCGTATTATGTAAGTACTTGGCATGATTTTTTATTCTTACATGGGATAGTATGAATCTGATCCTTAATTGTTACCGCAAGTTGATGTGCTCTACGACTAAATTATTAAAAAATACAATGGTTATCTAGTTAAATAATGTAACTATCTTCAAAATAAGTTGACACTAAATGAAACTAATTATTATGAAGATTTTTTAATAACTACTAAATAGAAATTTAAGTAGTCTATGGGCATGGGATAAGAAATTACGCTTATGTTACCTTGTGAAAATAATGGTAAACTTGGTGAAACACTTTAGTATATTCATTCGTTCTCTACAAAGGATTTCATAGTAAATTTCGTTGGTTAACATTATACTTACTTAGGACTATCTTCAATTCTACTAGTTGCAACTCTACTTAATTCGGTTAAAAGAATTGTTGATACTTTTAAGTTGATACCATACAAACTAACAACTCAAATATTAGCACTTGTGCCTGACGGAATTGGTTGAAAAGTTTGAGACTTAAACATATTAAATTTACACAGTCTAATATTTAAGAGTTGAAAATAGTATATAGATATTATTGGTTTGTTTATTGAACTATGCTATTTGTTGTTTGGTATCACTATTGTTGTTAGCACTCTCGTGGAAGAGTTGACAGGCTTCGTATGTCAACTCTGTGTCTAACAAAAATAACCTCTAGTAAGGGGTGGCTTGCTAC
>Ga0265602_1000047_pt1 | contig 12660 bp, 12 predicted proteins | sample saktaT_6_FD_197242 | JGI IMG/M metagenome (GOLD analysis project Ga0265602, IMG submission 197242) | Metatranscriptome of saline water microbial communities from Sakinaw Lake, British Columbia, Canada - sak_2013_6_6_36m (Metagenome... | ecosystem: Environmental > Aquatic > Non-marine Saline and... | reverse complement strand
GTTTGATCTAGGTGGTGCCGGTCCTGCGGTACGTACCAGTATGTCGTGCGTGGGTCATGCTCGTTGCGAGCAGTCATGTTACGACACTGCGCGGGCCCATCGCGATATCGTCAATACCTTTCTGGACGATATGCATCGTCCGGCCTTGCCTTATAAGTTCAAGTTTAAGTTTTCGGGCTGCCCCAATGACTGCATGAATTCGGTACAACGTGCGGACATGGCGGTAATTGGTACGTGGCGTGATGACATGCAGGTGGATCAGAAAGAGGTCCAAACTTTTGTCGCCAATCGGGGTCGTCAGTACGTGGTGGACAATGTTCTTACCCGTTGTCCGACAAAATGCCTGAGCCTTAATGACGACAATACCCTGGCCATCGACAATCGTAATTGTGTGCGTTGCATGCATTGCATCAATGTCATGACCAAGGCCCTCAAGCCCGGCAAGGATCGTGGAGTCACAGTTCTCATTGGTGGCAAGCGTACCCTCAAGATCGGCGACCTGTTTGGCACCGTAGTTGTTCCTTTCATGAAACTCGATTCCGAAGAAGATATGGATCGGTTGCGCGAAATCGGTCAGAACACTATCGACTTTTTCGCGGAAAACGCCTTGGAGCATGAACGTACCGGTGAGATGATCGATCGCATCGGGCTTGTCAATTTCCTAGAAGGTGTCGGAATAGACGTCGATCCCCACATGATCGCCCATCCCCGTATTAGTTCTTATGTGCGCATGGATGGTTGGGATGAAGAAGCGGCCAAGTGGAACGAGCGGAAAGCTGGTTAAGCGCGGAGTAACTGTTTTCTCTCTTCATTCTGCTCGTGTAGTTTTTGGGCATGGATAAGGTAGAATCGCCTGGATGGTAATTTTGCCTTATCTGCCCGGATACCAGGCACTTATTGAGCACATTTCGGGAAAACAGGCCGCTGATTGTAGTGGGAGGTCTGTGTTAACAGACCTAATCTGGGCAGAAAAGTTTTAATACACCCGAAATTTTGGAGGTTACAATGGCCGAAATGCGCCCACCCATCGAAAGTGGTGTGCCGGACCCTTTCCAGTACATGCATCCGGTATTGCGCCGGAATTATGGTCAGTGGAAGTGGCATGACCGCCCTCGTCCGGGGGTGTTGCACCATGTAGCGGAAAGTGGTGAAGAAGTCTGGACGGTACGTGCTGGTACCCAGCGCCAGATGGACCTCTACACCGTCCGTAAGCTGTGCGACATTGGTGATCAGTATGGTGATGGCTATGTCCATTTCACCATTCGCAGCAATATCGAGTATTTGCTGGCTGACAAAAAGAAGGTTGCTCCGTTAATTGAGAAGTTAACGGCGGAGGGTTTTCCTGTAGGTGGTACGGGAAATTCGGTCACGATGATCGCCCATACCCAGGGTTGGTTGCATTGTGACATCCCGGGTACCGACGCCTCCGGCGTGGTAAAAGCCTTGATGGATGATCTTCACGAGGAATTTGTACGCGAGGAAATGCCAAATCGCGTCCACATTACGACCTCGTGCTGTCAGATCAACTGCGGCGGTCAGGGCGATATTGCGATTAACGTCCAGCACACCCGGCCACCGAAGATCAACCATGATCTGGTATCCAATGTGTGTGAACGTCCCACCGTGGTGGCTCGTTGCCCGGTAGCCGCAATTCGGCCTGCCATGGTAAACGGTAAACCGTCTCTCGAAGTGGACGAAAAGAAGTGCATGTGTTGCGGTGCCTGTTATCCGCCCTGCCCTCCTATGCAGATCAATGACCCAGAGCATTCCAAGCTTTCTATCTGGGTGGGCGGTAAGAATTCCAATGCACGCGGTAAACCTCAATTCCATAAGTTAGTGGCAGCGGGCATTCCCAATAATCCTCCGCGTTGGCCGGAAGTTGCGGCTATCGTCAAGAAGATCCTGAGCGTCTATAAAGAAGATGCAAAGGACTGGGAGCGCATCGCTGATTGGGTGGAACGGATTGGTTGGCCGCGTTTCTTTGAACTAACCGAACTGCCTTTCACCAAATTCCATATCGACAACTGGCGTGGCGCGCGTAGCAGCTTGAACGCATCTGCCCATATCCGTTTCTAAGTCGAGTCGTTGCCAAACTCATTGAATTGTCGGAATTCCTTCTGCCAGTTCAATGAGTTTTGGATTCAAGCAGCCCGTCGAAGGGCAGCCAACAGAAAGACAGATGGTTGAAAAACCGTCTCCCTTCATCCCCACGGCTAGAAGCCTGGGGTTTCTCGGAGACTCTGATGAAGTTCGGTATTATGGTGAATGAAGGTCCATACCAGCACCAAGCTTCCGATACGGCGTATCAATTCGCCAAGGCGGTATTGGCTAAGGGTCATGAGATCTACCGCGTGTTTTTTTATCACGACGGTGTAAACAACGGTACGCGCTTGACTGTCCCTCCCCAAGATGACCGTAATGTCATTAACCGCTGGTCGGAACTTGGCGTTAAGCACAACATCGATCTGGTGGTGTGCGTGGCAGCGGCGCAGCGTCGTGGCATTTTGGACGAAAGCGAAGCCAAGCGACACGGCAAAGACGCCCACAATATCGCAGCGGGCTTCCGGATCTCTGGTCTAGGCCAACTCGTCGAAGCGGGCATCCAGGCGGATCGCTTGGTCGTATTCGGTGACTGAGGGGGAGAGTAAAAATGGCGGATGAAGCTGGGATCGTCAAGAAGTTCATGTTCGTCAACCGTAAGGCGCCTTACGGTACCATCTACGCCCTGGAATCCTTGGAGGTGGTATTAATCAGCGCCGCCTTCGACCAGGATGTAAGTCTGGCGTTTCTCGATGATGGCGTTTACGAGTTGACCAAAGGCCAAAATACCAAGGGCCTAGAGATGAAGGGCTTCTCTTCTACCTATCGGGCGCTGGAAGGTTACGACATCGAAAAGCTGTATGTGGCCCGGGAGTCATTGGAAGAGCGCGGCCTCTCCGAAGATGACCTGGTAGTCGATGTGCAGGTTGTCAGTCGTGCCGAAATGGCCGATCTGATGGTCGAACAGGATGTAGTCCTGAGTTTCTGAGGAAATTGCGATGCTGCATACGGTCAACAAATCACCGTTTGAGCGCAACACCCTGAAGGGCTGTCTGGCCCACGCCAAGCCCGGCAGTGCGGTTCTGCTCATCGAAGACGGTGTTTATGCCGCTTTAGCGGGTACTACCGCCTCGGCCATGGTCCAAGAGGCCATGACCCAGGTATCCGTCTATGCCCTCGCTCCCGATCTGGAAGCCCGTGGCGTGGCGAAGCGCGTTATCGATGGTATTAAGGTCATCGACTACGCGGGGTTTGTCGACTTGGTGGTCGAACACCCTAGCACTCAGTCCTGGCTGTAAGTCATTCAGCCTTCTTAACCAAATGGCTCATTATCGAAAAATAAGTGAAGTGGCGACGTATCAAAACGACACGCCACTACCATTTCGCTTGTTTCCCGGTGTGTGCATAACTAAGTCTGTTGGGACCTTTACCTGTATCCCAACCTTCCTCGGAGCTAATAAGCGCTATGGCAACTATTGACGTTAACGGGAAATCGGTCGAAGTAGACGAAGAAGGCTACCTCATCAATCTGGCCGAATGGAACGAAGATATCGGAGAACGATTCGCTGCAGATGATAATGCGCAGCTTACCCCGAACCACTGGGAAGTAATTAACTTCCTTCGTGAATATTACAATGATTATCAGATCGCACCTGCAGTGCGAGTATTGACCAAAGCCATTGGCAAGAAACTCGGGCCAGAGAAGGGCAATAGCAAGTATCTCTATGAGCTGTTTCCCTATGGGCCTGCCAAGCAAGCGTGCCGTTACGCTGGATTGCCGAAACCCACTGGCTGTATTTAAGTTTGTTACTCCAGGACTAAAGCCTGGGGTTTGTAAAGTCTAATTCATGACTAGGCTCAGAAAACCTGTCCGCAAAGGCAGGCGATCTTACGATGAAACCGAGTTGCCCTTAACAGGCTGACAGCCGGGAAAGACCGGCGTTTTCGACGGACGGTTGAAAAACCGCCTCCTTTCATCCACGGCTAAAGCCGAGATTTCTCGGAGACTCTGATGACAGTGGTGACGGTGCTATACGCGCTGCTCTTTTATGCAGCGGCGGCAATTCTGGTGATCGGTGTACTCCGCCGCGTTGTAATCTACGCCCGCGTTCCTGCGCCGTTGCGGATTGTCACAATGCCGGCACCACTCACTCGCAGTGGAGTGGTCCTGCGCATGGTTCGGGAAGTCTTCTTTTTCGAAAGTCTCTTCAAGTCCACCAAGTGGACCTGGCTATTTGGTTGGCTTTTCCACATCTGTATGGCGCTGGTGTTGTTGCGTCACTTGCGTTATTTTCAGCAGCCGGTGTGGTGGGGCGTGCAATTTATCCAGATCTTCGGTAAATATGCTGCCTTTGGTATGGTAGCGGGCCTTGGTGGCCTGCTCGCACGTCGTCTGTTCGTGGATCGAGTGCGCTACATCTCCGCTCCTTCCGACCACCTGATGCTTATTCTGTTACTCGGAATTGCCCTCTCCGGGTTGACCATGACCTTTCTCGTGCATACCGATATCGTAGCGCTAAAGGCTTTCTTCTTAGGATTGACGCGTTTTGCGTGGCAGCCCCTGCCACCGGATCCGATCCTGCTTCTGCATTTGACTCTGGTAGTCACGCTGATGGCTATCTTCCCTATCTCCAAGCTATTGCATGCGCCTGGCATCTTCTTCAGTCCTACCCGTAATCAGGCGGATGATGCTCGCGAGAAACGACATGTAGCTGCGTGGGCTCGAGACGCTACCTAATCGAAGAATTGAACGACTGTAGGCGGATTTTGATGCGTCCCTTGGCCTAAACAGGCAACAGAGCCAAAACAGCCAAAACAGTTTCATAGTGTGGACTTAGTGGAGGAATCGCGTGGCCGCTTTTGATGTTCCAGTATTGGGTGATTATCCGATCTGCCCAGTACCTGCGATTAAGCCGGATACCATGAAGGGTCTTAAACCCTTTATTGTTAATAACCCTATGCATAACACCGACCTCGGTTTTCCCGGGGCCTTGGTGGATAACTGGCAGGAAGTTGCCATTGCGAAGATGGGCGACCTCCTAGGAAAATATCGCTCGTTTCAGGTATTCCTGGATTCCTGCGTAAAATGCGGTTCCTGTACCGACAAGTGCCATTATTTCCTCGGCACTGCAGACCCGCGTAATATGCCGGTAGCGCGCCAGGATCTACTGCGTCAGGTATATCGTCGTTACTTTACTTTTGCGGGTAAATACTTTCCAGCGTTAGTCGGTGCAAAGGATCTGACTAAGGACATTCTGGATGATTGGTATAGCTATTATCACCAGTGCTCCCAATGTCGGCGTTGCTCGGTCTATTGCCCTTATGGCATCGATACTGCCGAGATTTCCATGGCTGCCCGTGAGATCATGGACTCTGTCGGCCTGGGTCAAAAATACACCAACGAGATTCTTGGGAAGAACCTCAAAATTGGCAATAATCTAGGACTCCCTCCTGCCGCTATTCGCAACACTTTGGAAGGCCTCGAAGAGGATGTGGCGGAGGCAACCGGTGTAACGGTGCGCTACCCCTTGGACGAAAAGGGCGTAGAAGTTATGTTGGTCACGCCTTCTGCGGATTTCTTTGCTGAGCCTCATGTCGATGGACTCATCGGCTATGGCAAAGTATTCCATCAGGCCGGAATCACCTGGACCTTTTCCTCCAAAGCCTCCGAAGCGGCCAATTTTGCGATGTTCATTGGCTCTTATGCCAATATGAAAAAAGCCGCTATGCGTATTCGTGAAGCGGCACTAGAACTTGGTGTCAAACGCATTGTGGTGGGCGAATGTGGGCATGCGTGGCGTGTGGCCTACAGTTTCTGGAATACGCTGATTGGCCCATTCGATTTCCTTGACCCCAGGTACCCGGTACCACAGCACATCTGCGAATTTACCAATGACCTGATTCAGCGCGGTGCGTTGACTTTAGACAAATCTGCCAATGATCATCTCGTTGTTACCTTTCATGATTCCTGCAACGTCGCCCGTGCCTCACGTATGGGTGGAGTTCCAGGGGGACAGTACACCATCCCACGGGATGTGATTAGGGCGAGTTGTAACCATTTCGTAGATATGCATCCTGAAACTATTCACGAACAAACCTATTGTTGCGGTGGCGGTGGCGGTCTGCTCACCGATGACCTAATGGCGATACGAATAAAAGGAGCTTATCCACGGATGCAAGCCTTACGTCAGGTAACGGAAGGACAGGGCGTAAATTATCTTGCCGCGATTTGTGCCATCTGTAAAAGTCAGTTCACGAAGGTTTTGCCGTATTACAAGTTTGACCGAAATATGATTGGCGGTGTGCATCAGCTTCTCAGCACAGCCATCCAACTTGGGACCAAAGAATAAACGTTCTCGGAACTCCCTAATTAGGTAGGTTGCTCCGTGGGAGATTCCGATAGTCTTTGTTGTCTATTGTATTCCATCCAGAAACTGTGTCCTGGTGGAGGAGAATTGCCATGGCGATAACTAAAGAAGAAACGAGCAGTCGGGCCGCAGAATTTACCTTTCGTCGTTACAAAGATGGCGATGACCAGTGGCATCGAATGACGGATCGCATTTTTAGTGGAGATACGTCACACAAATGTCCCACCTATGTTCATCGTACCCCCCCGTGCCAGGGGAGTTGTCCATCGGGCGAGGACATTCGCGGTTGGCTCGACATCGTGCGTGGTCTCGAAAAACCACCCCAGGGCATGAGCATGCAGGAGTACGCCTTCCGGCGTTCGACCAATGCCAACCCCTTTCCCTCGGTCATGGGTCGAGTTTGCCCCGCTCCCTGTGAGGATGGTTGCAATCGCAACGAGGTTGAAGACCACGTTGGTATCAATTCCGTTGAGCAGTACATTGGTGATTCCGCTCTCAAAGCGGGCCTCAAGTTCACAGCTGGTCCCGATACGGGTAAGCGAGTTGCCATTGTTGGCGGTGGTCCGGCCGGTTTGGCGGCTGCCTATCAACTCCGTCGCCGAGGTCATGCCTGCACTGTTTTCGAAGAACGCTCCCAGTTGGGTGGCATGATGGTGTGGGGCATCCCCGGCTATCGGATGCCTCACGATATCGTCATGGGGGAGATTAACCGCATCATCGATATGGGGGTGGAGGTTCGCCTCAATTCGCGGGTAGGCACCAATGTTTCCCTCGTCGATCTGGAGCGGGATTACGATGCCATTCTGTTAGCGATCGGCACTTGGCGTGGTGTGGCCCTACCCATCCCCGGTGCAGATGCTCCCAATTGTTTAAGCGGCATTGCCTTTCTGGAAGCATTCAATGATGGGCGGCTCAAGGCCGTAACCGGTCGGGTGATCGTGGTCGGCGGCGGTGATACCGCCATGGACGTGGCTACCGTAGCCCGTCGCTTGGGTCGCATCACCTCCATCCATGAGAAGGATCGACCCGAACATATCATCATCAATCAGACCGCCCACGATGTGATCGAAACTGCGGCCCGTCAGGGTGCTGATGTTCTGCTTCTCTCACGTTCTCCCATCCACAAGATGGCAGCGGCTAAAGATGAAGTCGAGGATTCCCTGCGTGAGGGCGTGGAGATCCAGGGCAGCATTGGTCCGGTTGCCGTCATCAAGGGGGCCGATGGCCGCGCCACCCACCTGCGGGTACAACGCCTAACTGAGAAAACAAAATCCCCTATTTCGGGGACGGAAATGGATTTGGAGTGCGACATCATCGTTTCCGCCGTTGGTCAGAGTGGCAATCTCGTCGGGCTGGAGTCCTTTGACAATGGACGTGGACTTATTAATGCCGACCGTCATTTTCAGGTGCCAAATCGGCGGGGTTATTTCGTGGTTGGCGACGTCGTCAAGCCCCACCTGCTCACCACGGTCATCGGTCAGGCCACGGTAGCTGCCGACTCTATCAATAAGTACTTGGCGGGTATCGAACTCGGTAAGCGCCCCAAAGTGGACGTACGCCATTTCGACCTCATGACCAAGCTTCAGGAGACTGGCTTACAGCCTGAGGAATACAATCACGAGCAGGTGTGGGGTACCTCCAGCGCTAAGTTTGCAGTCCATAACTACGAAGATCGTGCTGCTCAAGAGATTATCCCGGCCGATATGCTGTTTCTGGGGCATTTCAAGCAAACGGAGCGCAACAAACGTAGTCAGCATCTGGTAGATAGCACCAACGTTATCGGTAATTTCTTGGAGCGTCTCATCCCGCTTGCTGAAACGGCCGTGGTGAACGAGGCCAAACGTTGCATGAGCTGCGGGATGTGCTTCGAGTGCGATAACTGCGTCATCTTCTGCCCCCAAGAGGCGGTCAAGAAGACCCCAAAGAATCAATCTACCACTGGTCGCTATGTTTACACCGATTACGCCCGTTGCGTTGGCTGCCACATTTGTGCCGAGGTTTGCCCCACCGGTTACATCCAGATGGGGATGGGCGAGTAGCTTGCCGTGTTTTTAGGAGCAGAAAGCATGTCGAATACCCGTCTACGGGTAGTTAGGTTGGTGATACTGGGTGTGCTGTTCGGCACCTCCGTTATTGCCAGTGCCTGCCAAGTCCCATTTCCCGCCCCTCCTAAGGGGCGCGGTGGTCAGTGTGTGGAGGATACTCAGTTCATGCGGCGCAACCACATGGAACTGATCCTTCACAAGCGCGACCAGACCATGCACGAAGGCATTCGTACCTTTGAGCACAGTCTCAAAGAGTGTGTGAAATGCCACGCGGAACAGCGACCCGACGGTAGTTATGTCCCAATCAATGACCCGGGCCAGTTTTGCCAGAGTTGTCATAGCTACGCGGGCATCCAACCGGATTGTTTCGAGTGTCACGCTACCACGCCGGCTACTCCGCCGGCCAGCAAGTAAAGAGAATGTCCGATGAGGAATGAACCTACTGACCAAGGGCGGCGTGGTTTTCTCGGTACCGCGACGGCCACGGTGGTTGGCATTGTCGCCGTTCCTGGCCTTTCCCTGGTTGCTTTGGCTCGGTCGCCTGAAGTCCCGGTAGACAACAAGTCTCGCTGGGGCTTGTTGATTGATACTGCCAAGTGCAGTACGGACTGTACCGCTTGTGTCACCGCCTGTAGCACCGAAAATGGCCTTACCGGCCACGGTCGGCCTGCTAGCGATGCCCAATGGCTGCGTAAAGTCCAGATCAAAGACAAGGCTACCGGTCGTGCAGTGTCTCTGCCCGTGGGCTGTCAGCACTGCGAGCAGGCACCATGTGTAAATGTCTGTCCTACCGGTGCGTCTTTCCGCCGGGCCGATGGCATTGTTCTGGTAGACAAGCATATTTGTATCGGTTGCCGGTACTGTATGATGGCTTGTCCCTACAAGGCACGTTCCTTTGGTCACGAGGAGATGCACGATCAAAAGCCATACTCTCCACGTGGGAAGGGTACTGTTGAGGCCTGTACCCTCTGTGTTCATCGCGTGGATGCGGGTCGGCTCCCTGCCTGTGTGGAGGCGTGCCAACAAGATGGACACCAGGCAATCCTCTTCGGCGACCTGAAAGACCCTAATAGTGCCATTGCCAAACGTCTTGCCGCAGAACCTACCCGCCAATTGCGTGAAGCACTGAATCTGAATACTGGCGTTCGTTACCAGGGCGTGTAGGCGCGCAAGATTTAAAATCGGAAGATCAAAATATTTATAAGGATTTTTCTTTTATATTAAAAAGAAAATTCTTTAAATATTTTGACTTTTCGATTTTTAAGAAGCCAACTATCTACAGATTTCATGTGAATTTCTTTGTATTCCTGCAGTACTAAAGCGAGATAGCGGGATATTAACGATGAAAAACGTTTGCTTTCGCGAAATGAAAGAGACCGGCCGAGTTTATTGGTTGGTGCAGGGCGTACTTTCTGTGATTATTTTGCTGGGACTTGCTGCGGTCTACCATATGGAGAGTGAAGGACATTGGGTCACCGGGATGAATAATCAGATTGTGTGGGGCTTGCCCCATGTCTTCGCGGTATTTTTGATCGTCACTGCAGCGGGCGAGTTGAATCTGGCCTCAATTGCCTCCGTCTTTGGCAAGGCACCGTACAAACCTCTGTCGCGTCTTTCTGCCTTGGTGGCCATTGCCCATTTGGTGGGAGGATTGATGATCCTGGTTCTGGATTTGGGCAGACCCGATCGCCTCCTGGTGGCAGTACTGCATTTCAATCCCATGTCCATCTTCACTTGGAATATTGTGCTCTACACTGGTTTTATCGCTTTGGCGGTAGTCTATCTGTGGACCATGATGGAGCGTCGATTTAACCCCTATACCAAGATTGCGGGCCTGGGAGTGTTCATTTGGCGAACCATTCTTACTACCGGCACCGGTTCCATCTTCGGTTTTTTGGTCGCTCGTGATGCCTATAACGCTGCTATTATGGCGCCGATGTTTATTATTCTGTCCTTTTCCTACGGAACCGCCATCTATCTGATGACGCTGGAGACACTTGCCTATTGGGCAAAACGACCGATTGGTCATGTCTTGATTACTCGGCTCAAGAATCTGCTCGGAATTTTCATCGGAGCAGCATTCTATTTCTTTCTGGCCTATCACTTGACCAATTTGTACATTGCCCAGCGCCACGGGGTTGAGTATTTCTTGCTAGCTGGGGATAGTATCTATCCTCAAATCTTTTGGATCGGGCAGATCCTCATCGGTACTCTGTTTCCCCTGATGCTCCTTTATGGTCCATTTTCTCATCGCCGATCAGTTATCTATGTGGCCTGCATATTAGTGGTCATCGGTGGACTGGCCCAGATGTATGTGACTATCATTGGAGGCCAAGCCTACCCGCTCACTATCTTCCCAGGTTATGAAGCAAGCAGCAGTTTCTTTGATGGTCAAGTGGGAAGCTACGTACCGACTATCTATGAGGCCATGCTAGGGATTAGTGGTTTTGCCGTCGGGGCCTTTTTGGTAGTTCTGGTCACACGTATGCTGCCATTTATCCCGGATAGCCTGGCAGATGCGGATATTGACGTGCGTCTAATTGCCAAAGAACCCGAGGAGGCGTTGGCTGTTTAGTTGTTTTTCTCTGGCCGCCTAGAAGAAAATTCTTCAACGACTTTCTTTAGGCGGCTAAAACAGTCTATCCCCCCATGCGGAGACACAATGGCCCACTTGATGATCTCCGCAGCGCATAAATCCTCTGGAAAGACTACTATCACCTTGGGTTTATGCGCTGCCCTGCGCGCCCGAGGAATTACTGTTGCCCCCTTTAAAAAAGGCCCTGATTACATCGATCCGTTATGGCTAGCCTTGGCGAGTGGTCGCCCTTGCTATAACTTAGATTTTTGGACCATGGATACGGACGAGATTCAAGAGAATTTCGCCCATTACTCGGCAGGAAGCGAATTGGCGTTGGTAGAGGGAAACAAAGGACTTTACGATGGCATAGATCTGGAAGGTGCCAATAGTAATGCTGCTCTCGCCAAGTTGCTGGATACTCCCGTAATTTTGGTCATCGATACTCAGGGTATTACCCGAGGTATTGCTCCGTTAGTTCTCGGTTACCGTGCCTTCGATCCCATGGTACGCATTGCTGGCATCATCCTCAATAAGGTAGGGGACGCACGCCACGAGAGTAAACTTCGTAAAGTACTTGCGCACTATACCGATGTGCCGGTTATTGGCTCCGTGGCCAGAGATGAACGATTAATTATCGTCGAACGCCATTTGGGTTTGGTACCGAGCAATGAAGTTGCTTCCGCCCTAAAACGGGTAGATGAAATTGGTGCGCTGGTAAGTGCTCAAGTAGACCTGGATGCTTTGCAAGCGATAGCGCACACTGCTCCTCCATTTCTCTCGTTCGCCCCTTCTTCTCCGCTCCCTGAATCACGGGTACGCATTGGTATTCCCCGAGATGCTGCCTTTGCTTTCTATTATCCTGACGACCTGGAGGCTTTGTGCCGCGCTGGGGCAGAATTGGTATTCTTCGATTCTTTGCGCGACCACCTGCCCGAGGTGGATGGATTATTCATCGGCGGAGGCTTTCCCGAGGTTCAACTGGATGCGCTGGAAGACAACCCATCACTGAGATCTGAGATTCGCACCGCCGTGGAAAATGGTATGCCGATCTATGCCGAATGCGGGGGGTTAATGTACCTTTCACGGCGTATTCAGTGGGGTAACCGTTCTCGTGCGATGGTGGGTGCTTTGCCCGTCGATGTGGTTATGACCGAAAGACCCGTGGGGCGTGGCTATGTTCGCTTACAGGAAACTGCTGCCCATCCCTGGCCGGTGAATGGTCCAGCAGTTGAGTTTTCCGGGCACGAATTTCACTATTCTCATTTAGAGAACCTAGGAGAGGGTTTGGATTTCGCCTATCAAATTCGACGCGGTGTTGGCGTAGATGGTTCTCACGATGGTATTGTGTATCGCAATGTTTTGGCCTGTTATTCGCACCAACGCAATACTCGGGCCAATCCATGGGCGGTGGGATTCGTCGCTTTTGTTCAAAAAACGGTAGATCAGCGAAAGAACTGAAAAAATCGCTATTCCACTGTTATTATTTCTTATGAGAAGCATCCAGATAGCTGCTTCAAATTTCATATGTAAACATATTTATTTGATAATTCGCTCTCCGTTGATAGGCATTGCTGCCTGCAACTGGAGTCCTGGTTGGGCAGTACTCAACCGGAGGCCGGTCTGTACCGGC
>Ga0265602_1000046_pt1 | contig 12691 bp, 10 predicted proteins | sample saktaT_6_FD_197242 | JGI IMG/M metagenome (GOLD analysis project Ga0265602, IMG submission 197242) | Metatranscriptome of saline water microbial communities from Sakinaw Lake, British Columbia, Canada - sak_2013_6_6_36m (Metagenome... | ecosystem: Environmental > Aquatic > Non-marine Saline and... | reverse complement strand
ATCAACACATCGATTTCAGCTTTCGTGTTGTACATCGCAAACGACGCACGCGCCGTCGCAGGCACTTTGTAAAAATCCATCACGGGCATCGCACAATGATGACCTGCACGAATCGCAATGCCTAAACTATCCAACATTGTGCCAATATCGTGCGGATGAATTTTGCCAAGTGTGAAAGACAAAATAGCACCTTTTTCTTTTGCTTCACCGATGATATTCAAACCGTCAATTTGTAAGGCTTGCTCGGTTGCATAAACCAATAATTCTGCTTCATACGCGGCAATTTTATCCATGCCAATCGTATTCAAATAATCAATCGCCGCGCCTAAACCAATCACTTCAGCAATACTTGGCGTTCCCGCTTCAAATTTATGGGGCAAACCCGCGTAAGTGCTTTTTTCAAATGTCACAGTGCGAATCATATCGCCGCCACCTTGATACGGCGGCATCGCTTCTAGCAAAGATTGTTTGCCGTACAAAACGCCCACGCCCGTTGGTGCGTAGAGTTTGTGACCCGAAAAAACATAAAAATCACAATCCAATTTCTGCATATCAACAGGCGTGTGTGGAATGGCTTGTGCGCCGTCTAGTAAAACGGGAATGTTTTGCGCGTGGGCGAGTTCAATAATTTTTTCGACAGGGTTAATCGTTCCGAGCGCGTTCGACATGTGAACGACAGAAACCAATTTCGTTTTTGAATTCAGCAACGCCTCAAATTCTGGCATCAACAATTCGCCCTGACTTGTCATCGGCGCAACTTTCAAAATCGCGCCTTTTTCTTCGCACAACATTTGCCACGGCACAATGTTCGAGTGATGTTCCATTGCGGTGATAATAATCTCGTCGCCCGCGTGGATGTTGGCTTTGCCGTAAGTTTGCGCGACTAAATTTATCGCATCCGTCGCGCCACGCACAAAAATAATTTCCTTTTCACTTGCCGCGTTGATAAAGGTTTTCACTTTTTCACGCGCCGCTTCAAACAAATCGGTCGAACGCACGCTCAACGTGTGAACGCCGCGATGCACATTCGCATAATCATGGCTGTAAAGTTTGACGATGCTATCAATCACGGCTTGCGGCTTTTGGCAACTCGCGGCATTGTCCAAATAAACGAGCGGTTTATTGCGAATTTTTTCGTTGAGAATCGGAAAATCAGCGCGGATTTTTTCAATCGGATACATTTGTATGTTTTCTCACATGGAAGTTTAAGATGCTTTATGAAAGGTTTTGGCATTTGAATCGTAATAAACCAGCGTTATATTCAACGATGCCACAAATTCAGCCTCTTCCTTTTTAGGCTGATTTCCTAAAACTATTTGCAACTTCGCATCGTGATTCAGTTTATAGCGATATTCTAACAATTGACCAATTGCCATCCGAATCGCGTATTTTGTTTCGATATTTTCAGTGGGTTTGATTTCGACAAACGTCACCTCCCCCTTTTTATTAACGTATTGAACATCAACAAAATTTTTATCTTCTTTAAGCTGGATACTTTTGGAATGCAGAAAATCTACATACTTTTTTTGTAACTCAGCGTGAAGTGGTTCTACCGTTCTATTACCTTCAACCCAGTATTCATATTTTTGAGTAGCTGGTGCATTGGCAGAATTTGAGATGAGTGACGTTGCAACCAAAGACTGTCGTGCAACTCTGAAGTTATTAACAAATTTTCTAGTGTCTCTGTTAATTATGGTGTCATCAAACTCCCCGCTTGATAACCAGTCAAAAATTGATTCGGGCAGCTCGCCAAGAAGCGGTAAAATTTGTTCAGGGTAAATGGCTTGATAGCTACTGTGCATAGTGACCAATTTATTTTTTCCCGATATTTTTTGAGACTCTAACAAAATAGGTGTGGGAAAATGAAAATACTGATTTAACGGACACCGCCATCTAATCCATTGACAATCCTCCCCCCAGCGTTTCAAAAAATCTTTTTTATTATTATTGAATTTTTGGCGTACTAATTCAACATCCCATATTTCTTTCCAGTCATCATAAATGCTCAATGCTTCAACAATATCTTCTCTTTGATTTTCATCGTTATCAAACACATTAGTTGCAACACTAATCGCATACTGATTCCCGCCAACCGATGCAGTTGTAATAATTCCCAGATTACCTTCGTGTGAGTATGGAAGTAGCCTGTTTGGAGATTCTGTATGAAAAATTTTGTAATCTCCCCAAATTCGTTTATTGCTGTTGTTCCATTCTTCATGCCCATAACCATATTCTTGAGCAAAACCACCTTGAGACGGATAGCCCGAAGGACGTTCGTAATTTTTTGTGTTCCACATTATTGGTTTTAGTATTAGAGCCTTCATTAACGTTCTGCTCCTTCAGGGAATCGCGCCAATAATAGGTTAAAAACAGATTCGCGCAAACTGGGAACGGTGATTTTATCAACCATTTCGTTGGCAAAGGCGAACGTCAGAATGTGTTTCGCAGTCGCTTCGTCGATGCCGCGCGATTGCAAATAGAAAATTGATTTTTCGTCTAACTGCCCAACCGTGACACCGTGGGCGCATTTCACGTCATCGGCATAAATTTCTAATTGCGGTTTCGTGTCGATTTCGGCTTCATTCGATAACAACAAATTACGGTTGTTCATTTTGGAATCGATTTTTTGCGCGTTTTCTGCGACGACAATTCGCCCTTGAAAAACGCCACGCGCTTTGTCGTTCAAAATGCCTTTGTAAAATTCGCGGCTGATGCCGTTTGGTTGTAAATGATTGATTCGCGTGAAATTATCGAGATGTTGTTTTTGCGAACCCAAATATAAACCGTTCAATTCACATTCTGCCGCCGTCGCCAAATCACAGACAATATCACTTCGCGCTAACACACTTCCCAACGCAAAATTATGATGCGTGAAACGCGCGTTGTCGGCTTGTTGAACGTAAGTGCCGCCAAAATGATACGCCGTTTCGCTTTCTTGTTGCACTTTATAAAGCGTCAAATCCGCGTTTTCACCGACAAAAATTTCAGCCACCGAATTCGTCAAATAAGCATTATTTTCTGAACTACTAAACGTTTCAATCAGCGTGGCTTTCGCATTTTTTTCCAAAATGACAACGTGGCGCGTCGGCAAAATCGCTTCTTGCGTGGCGACGTGAATAATTTGCAACGGTTTGTCTAAAACCCCGTTTTCGGCAATATGAATAAACAGCCCGTCGGTGAAATTCGCAGTATTAAAATCAATAAAACCGTGCGTTTGTGTAATCGCTTGATTGAATTTCGATTGCAATAAACCCGCGTGATTTTTAAGCGCGTCGTTGATTGAACAAACCGTAATGGATTTAGGTAAATTCGATAATCCTGCGTTGAAAAAACCGTCCACCAACACAAAATGAAAAGCTGTTCCGCCTTTTGAACCTTCAAAAACGGGAGAATTTTCTATTTTTGCTAATGGAAATTCTTTTTTGGTAATCGCTGAAACGTTGGTGTAACGCCAATCTTCCAAGCGGTTTGACGGAAAACCGGTTTGTTCAAATTGCGATTGGGCTTGTTGGCGAAAATCGTCTAACCATGAAATGCTCATGCTTGCTCCAACCAACCATAACCTTTTTCTTCGAGTTCCAACGCCAACTCCGCGCCACCTGATTTCACAATTTTGCCGTCCGCTAAAACGTGAACAAAATCGGGTTTGATGTAATCCAGCAAGCGTTGGTAATGCGTCACCATAATAAACGCGCGGTTTTCAGAACGTAGGGCGTTCACACCGTCGGCAACAATTCGCAACGCATCAATGTCTAAACCTGAATCGGTTTCGTCCAAAATACACAATTGCGGTTCGAGCATCGCCATTTGCAAAATTTCGTTACGTTTCTTTTCGCCGCCCGAAAAACCTTCGTTCACCGCGCGATATAAAAACTTTTCGTCCATATCGAGAGCTTTGGTTTTGGCTTTGACCAGCGTTAAAAAATCCATTGCATCGACTTCACTTAAACCTTTGTGTTTGCGAACCGCGTTTAAGGCGGCTTTCAACAAATAAACATTCGTTACGCCTGCGATTTCGACAGGATATTGAAACGCTAAAAATACGCCTTCACGAGCGCGAATTTCAGCAGGCATTTCGAGTAAATTTTTGTCGTTGTAAGTGATTGAACCGCCTGTCACTTCGTAGCCTGATTTGCCTGACAAAACGTGCGAAAGTGTACTTTTTCCCGCGCCGTTTGGCCCCATGATGGCGTGGATTTCGCCTGCTTTCACTTCGAGGTTTAAGCCTTTGAGAATTTCTTTAGTTCCAACGTTGACGGTTAAGTCTTTGATTTTGAGCATTTGTATTCCGAATATGAATTATTTTTAATTTGTAAAATTACGTCAATTAACCGACCGAGCCTTCTAAACTCAACCCCAACAACGCTTGCGCTTCAACGGCAAATTCCATTGGCAACTCTTTGAAAACTTGCTTGCAAAAACCATTCACAATCATTGAAACCGCGTCTTCGGCAGAAAGTCCACGTTGCTGACAGAAAAATAATTGGTCTTCACTGATTTTTGAAGTGGTCGCTTCGTGTTCGATTTGTGCCGATGAATTGCGGACTTCAACATACGGAAACGTGTGTGCGCCGCATTTGTCACCGACGAGTAACGAATCGCATTGGGTGTAATTGCGAGCGTTTTCGGCTTTGCTGGAAATTTTGACCAACCCGCGATAAGTGTTTTGTGCTTTGCCCGCCGAAATGCCTTTTGAAATGATGGTGCTTTTGGTGTTTTTGCCGACGTGAATCATTTTTGTGCCGGTGTCGGCTTGTTGCAAGTTGTTCGTGACCGCGAACGAATAAAATTCACCGACCGAATTATCACCTTTCAAAATGCAGCTTGGATATTTCCAAGTAATCGCCGAACCCGTTTCAACTTGCGTCCACGAAACTTTGGAGTTATCGCCTTTGCAATACGCGCGTTTGGTGACGAAATTATAAATGCCGCCTTTGCCGTCTTTGTCGCCGGGATACCAATTTTGCACGGTCGAGTATTTGATTTGTGCGTCTTTTAAAATCACTAATTCTACGACGGCGGCGTGCAATTGATTTTCGTCACGCTGGGGCGCACTGCACCCTTCGAGATATGAAACATAACTGCCTTCGTCAGCAATAATCAACGTCCGTTCAAACTGTCCAGTATTGCTGGCGTTAATCCGAAAATACGTCGAAAGTTCCATCGGGCAACGCACGCCTTTTGGAATGTAAACAAACGAACCGTCTGTAAAAACAGCCGAATTTAACGCCGCAAAAAAATTGTCACCAATGGCAACAACGGAACTTAAATACTCTTTTACGAGTTCAGGATATTCGCGAATCGCTTCCGAAATTGGGCAAAAAATCACGCCAACATCATGCAATTTACCTTTGAAAGTGGTCGCCACCGAAACGCTATCAAATACGGCATCGACCGCAATTCCAGCGAGTTGTTCTTGTTCGGCAAGCGGAATGCCCAATTTTTTGTAGGCTTCCAAAATTTCGGGATCAATTTCATCCAAACTTGTTGGCGCGTTGGCTTTTGATTTTGGTGCGGAATAATAGCTAATCGCTTGGTAATCAATCGGGTCGATTTTCAATTGCGCCCAATCTGACGACGGCATCGTTTGCCAATGACGAAAGGCTTTCAAACGATATTCCAACATAAATTCGGGTTCATTTTTTACTTTCGATAATTGAGCAATCACATCTTCATTTAATCCCGCTGCAAACGTGTCCGCTTCAATGTCGGTGACAAAACCTTGCTTATATTCTTGATTTAAAAGGGTGTTAATTTCGTCGTTATTCGCAGACATGGATTTTTTCCACTGAGTTAATTTAAGTTGTATTTTAGAGTGATTTAATTCTTGAGTAAAGCAGTTGGTTTTTTTATGACACACTGGTTTAATTTTTGGCTCTATATTGATTCCAAGGTCTTTTTGTTAAACTGGGTAGACTAAAAATACACTTAACAACCATCAAAGAGTTAATCAGCGAAACGCAATGTTACGAAGTCATTAGAGTGCTATGTTGGCAAGAATAAATAAGTTGTCCGTATTTGCAATAGCTAAAAAATAATCAAGCGTGGTTATCATGCCAACCAAGGTTATATCCTCAGTAATATGAATGCAAAACATGTCAAAAAATAATGCCCCCCGCAATAACGCTTAAATAATGCGACTTCGCGCAAACCTCGAAATGTTTTTTCTTCCATCACTGCTAACATAATTCAATGCTCGTTATTTAGCGTTTATTAAAAAACAATACGATATAATAACAATTAAATTATTTACGTTAAATTAGATTCACCAAGATTGGTCTTCATTTGTTGATAGCATTTCGATTTAGTGCAATTTCTTCCACCACGGATGGATCCGCCAGAGTCGAAATATCGCCTAAATCGTTTACTTCATTAGCGGCTATTTTTCGCAAAATGCGACGCATGATTTTTCCTGAGCGGGTTTTAGGTAAATTTGGCGACCATTGAATTACGTCAATTGTGGCAATTGCGCCAATTTCGTTACGCACCAATTTCACTAACTCTTTTTTCAATTCGTCCGTTGGTTGTGTGTCGTGTTTTAACGAAACAAAAGCATAAATGCCTTGTCCTTTTATCGCGTGCGGATAACCCACCACCGCCGATTCGGCAACGTGTTCGTGCAAATCGAGCGCGTCTTCAATTTCAGCCGTTCCCATGCGATGCCCAGAAACATTCAAAACATCATCGACACGCCCGGTAATCCAAAAATACCCGTCTTCATCACGGCGTGCGCCATCGCCAGTAAAATAATAATTCGGATAAAGTTTGAAATAAGTATCGATGAAACGTTGATGATCGCCGTAAATCGTTCGCGCCATGCCAGGTGTGGGGAATCGAATCGCTAAAAAGCCTTCTGCTGCGCCATGTTGAATGTGTCCATCGTTGTCTAAAATCACCGGTTGCACACCAAAAAATGGGCGTGTTGCCGAACCTGGTTTTAAATCCATCGCGCCAACTAATGGCGTAATCAAAATCCCACCGGTTTCGGTTTGCCACCAAGTATCGACAATTGGGCATTCGTTATGACCGACGACATGGTAATACCATTCCCACGCTTCAGAATTTATTGGTTCGCCGACGCTTCCTAAAATCCGCAAACTGGTTCGCTCGGTTCGTGTGACAAATTCATCGCCTTCTGCCATCAACGCACGAATCGCCGTCGGGGCGGCGTAAAAAATGTTCACTTGGTGTTTATCCACGACGTCCCAAAAACGCGAAGCCGTCGGATACATCGGTACGCCTTCAAATATCAACGTCGTTGCGCCATTGCAAAGTGGTGCGTAAATCACATACGAATGTCCCGTAATCCAACCGACATCAGCCGTACACCAATAAATTTCACCATCTTGATAATAGAAAATGTGTTTGTGTGTCATCGCGGCATAAAGCAAATAACCGCCTGTGGTGTGCAAAACGCCTTTTGGTTTGCCGGTTGAACCCGACGTGTACAAAATGAAAAGCGGATCTTCTGCGTCCATCCATTCCGGCTCGCAAACATTTGAAGCGGCTGCCATTTCGTCATGAAACCAAACATCACGCCCGTTTTGCCAGTTGATTTCATTACCTGTATTTTTTACCACGACAACGGTTCTCACATTTGGGCAATTTTCGAGAGCTTTATCAACAACTGATTTCATCGGAATGATTTTGCCACCACGATAACCTTCATCGGCACAAATGACATAACGACAATCGCAATCTAAAATCCGTTCTTTTAAGGATTCGGCAGAAAATCCACCAAAAATAATCGAATGCACCGCGCCAATTCGCGTACACGCCAACATTGCTACAGAAACTTCCAAAATCATCGGCATATAAATACACACGCGGTCGCCTTTTTGAACGCAGTGATTTTTTAATACGTTGGCAAATTGACAAACTTGCTGGTGCAATTGCGCGTAAGAGAGTTTTTTGGAATTTTCAGGATTATAGCCTTCCCAAATAATCGCGGTTTGATTGGCGCGTTTTTCAAGATGACGGTCTAAACAATTCACGCTGACGTTGAGTTTGCCACCTTCAAACCACTGAATTTTGGCGGTTAAAAAATCGTAATCTAAAACGGTATGCCACGGCGTGTGCCAATCTAAAAATGTTTCAGCTTGTTCTGCCCAAAAATCTTCGGGATGTTGAATCGATTGTTGATAAAGCGCGTGATATTGCTCCGCGTTGATGTGTGCGTGTTCGGCGATTTTGGGTTTGATGGGGTAAATTTTGTGGTCTGACATGAAAAATCCTAACGATGAGAGCGGTGGCGCGTAAAAAAACGATCAAAAAAATTGTGAATGACCAACGCTAGTAAAATCAACGTAGTGCCAATAATAATTTCCAGCGTCATCGGTTCATTATTGGCGCGATGCCCAAGCCAAAGCGCGAGAACTGGCGAAACTAACGTCACGAGTGAAACTTGCGTCGCGGAACGTTGCGACAACAAATAGTAATACAACATGAAACCGACCGGCGTGGCAATAATGCCTAAATATAAAACCGAAAGAAAACTGGTAAGTGAAAATTGGGTGGGAATCTGTCCGTCGAACGCGCCCCACGTCGCGAAATAAAAGGGTATGGAAAATAACAATCCGCCGGTTACTTGGGAGAGTGCCGGTAATTGTGAACGAATACGTTTGATGGCGATTGCGCTGAGGACTTGCAATGAAATAGAAATTAACATACCGATAATACCCAGTATCGCGTTTGAGCCAACGTGTTCCGCCGAGCCAAACATAATGCCTAAACCAATAATACCGATTAAATACGACAGCATTTTTCCGAGAGTTAAACTGCGTTCATGTAACCAAATGGCGGCAAATAAGGCGGTGACTAACGGCGTTAAACCGCTAATCACCGAAATCCAACCGGACGGAATAAATTGTGCCGCCCAATAAACAACTGACATGGCACCGTAAATTTGTAACGCCACGGCGGCGTAAGTTAAACAAGCAATACGGGAAAAAGGCAGGCGTTTTTGAAAAAGATTCAACAGTAAAATCATGCAAAGCGTTCCGATTGCCATGCGTGATGTCGCACTCGATAACACGCCTAAACCGCCAACGCTCCATTTAATCGCTAACGGAGTAGTCGCCCACAATAAAACCATTCCCAAATAAGCCAGCAAGACACGCATTATTTTATCGTGGGCGACGTGTTTTAAACGACTTGAGTAGCAGGGGCAACACCGACAATCGTCAGTCCCATATCCTGAAGCATGGCTACATCTAAAGCTGAAATCGTGCGTACCACACCTTTTTCGAGTGAATCTGACATCAAATCATTGGCAATCGCAACGTGATAATAAGCCGAGCCATCACCTGCACTTGCTGAATCTAATGGCACAGGATTATTCCCGTTTACCGCTTCAGCATGGCTTCCTGTGAATACTGGTAAATTATTTTGCATGGTGACTAACGCATCGTATGGGGTTATTAAGCCACCTGTGGTTTCAAGATTCCCCGTAAATGCTAAACCATGCAAAATTTCATGCGTCAAAATGCTGGTTAAATCATATTCGCTAGCGGTAGGTGTACCGTCAAATGACATTTGGCTAAGGTTGGCGAGGTTGATATACAGCGTTGCATCAAACGATCCAGCGTTAGTGTTTACTTGAGATGTTGCATCAGCAATAAACGCAGTCGTTTGGGATACGCTATTTTGATTAGTCGTGCTAATCATCGTAGCATTGGTTTCTGCTAAAGTTTTCGGCGAGGTTTGTTCTGTTAAAACTTGAAGATTAAAAGGTGTTTTTGAACTGATATACTGCCCGATATTATCCAACGCCGTCTTAACATTCGCTTCAACATTCGCAAGATTACTACCTAAATTAGCGTGACTGAAATCGACAGAATACAGAAGATTTGTGCCACCTGAAATTGTGGTGGGCGTTGCAGGTGCATTCGGATCAGTAACGATTACCCCCCACGAATTCCAATGCCCAAATGAACCCGTAATTTCCCACGATGCACTTAACGTTTTATCGGCGAATTGAATTTGCGTGCCAGTTGAAGCCTGATTCACGCTAATCAACGCGGCATCGTTTCCACTTTTATCAGCAACAACGACCGTTCTACCTTCCACATTGTAGGAGTAATCGCTTGAATTTCCATTTAAGACGACCGTTTCAACCGCGCTAGAAACCGCAACGCCCGTTACACCTTGCGCCAGCGTTATTTTTTCTTGTCCTGAATTACCATAAACCTGCAAATCATTGGTGGTCGCGGTGAAACTTTGGTTTTTATCCAATTGAATTTGAGATAAGTTAAAAACGCCATTTCCCGCACTATCCAACGAGAGTGTTCCTACTGCATTAGAAAAATTCAACGATTCGTTATGATTGCCAACAACGCTAAGTGTGGCTAAATTTCCTACTGCTGAATTGATAACCAGCGTGCCTTGCGATGAAACTAATGCACTGGGATCGAATTTAATGCCGTTTAATATGACCGATTCCACGGTGGAATCGATTTTAATGCCGCTGACATTTTGAGCGACCGTTATTTTTTCAGAACCCGTGTTGCCATGAATGCTGAGACCGTTTGTTTTAACGGTGTAAGATTGATTAACACCGACATTTACATCGGTGCCAGTAGCCGTTGTGGGTGCATTTTTTTTGTGTGAAAACGAGCCGAAATTAAACAGCGAGTTGAAGTCAAACGCTGAATTGAAATTCGCCACTGAATTAAATAACGAATTGAAATAGTAATTGTTAAACATAAATAACCTCATTCAAAAATTATAGTAATAACATAACTGCGAAAAAAAGCATCTTATTCAATGCCTTCGGGATTAGTTTTGCGATAAATGTGCCAATTTTAAAATGAAAATTATCTCCTTGAAAAATATAATTTTTTTAAAAAGGGTATTCGAATAAATGTTGAGAAAAATGGTGAATAAAACGCGGTGAATGGTGGATTTAAACCAAAAATTGCTCACGCTGGTAATTTGAGCATGAGCAATTTCGCTGACTAAAATTAACGCACCGCACCGATTTTTGATGATTCGGGAACTTCAATTAAAGCACCTGTTTTCACATCGTAAATGTAGCCGTAAACCGGAATATGCGAAGGGACGAGTGGATGATTTTTAATGCGTGTGACATCTTCCACAACGCTTGCTGCCAAATCACTAATCGTCAACCACGCAATGTGTTTTGCTTCGTGCGAACCACCGCCTTCACCGCAATCATGCCAGCCATTGGCATCGACGGATGCTGCTTTTAAACTGCTCGCCAACAAATCACGCATAATTTCATCGGTGAACGTTTGCATCCCGCAATCCGTATGATGAATCACAAACCATTCTTTTGTGCCGAGTAATTTGTACGAAATCACCAACGAACGAATCGCATCATCGCTGGCTCGTCCGCCTGCGTTACGAATAACGTGCGCGTCACCTTCGCTCAAACCGGCATATTTCGCGGGATCTAAACGCGCATCCATACACGTTAAAATCGCAAATTGACGCGCGGGTGGCATGGCTAAATCGCCTTTATCAAAATTGGCGAAATACTCACGATTAGCAAGTAATACCTCATTAACTATTTTTGACATAAAAACCCTCACTGTTAAAATTAAAACACACTTCTCGCGCTCTTCTGATGTAACGCTAAAAAGTAATGATAGTGTAACAGGTGTAACGGCTATTTTGGATATTCAAGAAACGTTGATTTTAAAGGTAGTGGTCAGCGGCTGCCATTCGATGTATTTGGCACAATAAGTGCGAAAGTATTAGACGACCGTTTAACGTTCATCCTGATTATACGGACAATATGAGCCGGATTTCTGACGGTAAAGAGCTGGATTTTCAAGCGATGCAAAAGTTCAGTAAACATTATTATTCGGTCATGGCAAAATATGCGTATTTTCGCCCCAAGCCATCAAATCAATTTTTAATTTGCAAGGACGAATAACATTCTTCCTTCCCCCTTACAAAATATATTTTTCACTCACTGGATAACTCGCGATTATGTTTTTAAAAAATTTACCTATTCGACACAAATTATGGTCAATGCTGATTTTGCCGCTACTCAGTATGATTATTCTGAGTGGAATAATTATTTTTAATCGTGTGCATCAAGTGAGTGAATCCAAAGAACTGATTCAAGATTCGGAATTTTTCGCTGAAATTGGTGCAACAGTTCACAATTTACAAAAAGAACGTGGTACGTCGGTAGCTTTTGTAAGTAGTAACGGTACGAAAATGGCTGATAAATTGCCTGCATTACGCGCCACGAGTGATAACAGTATTCAAATTCTATCGAACAGCATCAATACACGAGTTACGCATAGCAATTATCCAATTCAAAATACGTTAGAAATCTTAACGAAACTGCAAGATTTGCGTAAAAAAGCGACCGAGTTACAAATCGACGGCTTAGTTTGTGCGGCACAATACACCAACATTATTCAATCACTTTTAGAGCTGACAAACATCGTTGCAAAAGCCACGCACAATGCAGAAATTATGCGGGGCGCAAATACTTATTCGGCATATTTGAATATGAAAGAACGCGCCGGACGTGAACGCGCGATTTTGGCGGGAATTTTTGCCATTGATAAAATGGATTTGCCGTATTTATTGAAACTCGCCGAAAACTTAGGTGAATATAACGCCAGTTTTAGCCAATTTATGCAAAGTGCGACCGATACTTTTTTCTTAACTTTCGTTAACTGCATCCCATAATAGTGTTATGAGCGGGTGT
>Ga0265602_1000045_pt1 | contig 12892 bp, 9 predicted proteins | sample saktaT_6_FD_197242 | JGI IMG/M metagenome (GOLD analysis project Ga0265602, IMG submission 197242) | Metatranscriptome of saline water microbial communities from Sakinaw Lake, British Columbia, Canada - sak_2013_6_6_36m (Metagenome... | ecosystem: Environmental > Aquatic > Non-marine Saline and... | reverse complement strand
TTTTGAAGAGTACTGCCTGAAATGCACGACCTGTGTCAAGAAGCGCTGCCTCTATGACGTGTATAAGAACCGAGCCTATGACGCTCAAACCCTGGTGGATTCCATCGATCACCAGTGCAAGAACTGTTTCAGTTGCATTCAGAATTGCCCCCGTGGGGTGCTCTCCAAGACGATCAACCCGGAGTTTCTTAGAATGGGCGATGCCTATTGGAAACCAGATATCATTCACAACACCTGGTTCCAGGCCGAGACCGGCAAGATCCCGGTGTCCGGAGCCGGATATCGCGGTCCTTTCAGTGGTCCGGGTTTTGATGCCATGTGGACGGATATGTCTGAAATCGTTCGGCCCACCCGCGACGGCATTCACGGCCGCGAATACATCAGCACGGCGATTGATGTGGGAAGAAAACAGCACCATCTGGAATTCGACGACTCCGGCAGGCTTCTCCGGGAAATGTTTCCTCTGGTCGAGGTTCCCCTTCCCGTGATCTTCAACACGCTGCCCTTTGGCAACCTGGGAGAAGGGATTATCCTGTCCCTGGCCGGCGCTGCCCGGCAGATCGGCAGTCTGATGTATGTGACCCCGGAAACCTACGGCACGTTTCTAAAGCCCTTCAAGGCACAGCTCATTCCCCTGCTGCCTGCAGAAGGATTCAACCCGGATTCGGAAATTCTCGATGGCGTGAAAATGGTTGAGCTGTTTTATACATCCGATGTCTGGCAGCGGATTCAGCAGCTCAAAGACCGCGATCCCCAGCGGGTGGTTTCCGTTCGCCTGCCCATGAATTCCGAAGCCAAAACCATCGCAGCGGATCTGGCCCGGGCCGGAGCGGAAGTAATTCATCTTTTTGCCGATTACCAGGGAAACGAATTTGTGGAAGGTGACGATCCGCGGTTCGTCAAGGAAGCCCTGCGAGACATTCATACCCATCTGGTGAATGAGTCCACCCGGGATCAGGTCACCTTGATCGTCAGCGGCGTAATTGCCCTGGCGGAGCATTTACCCAAAGCCATCATCTGTGGGGCAGACTGTGCGGCTATTGATCTGCCGCTGCTGATCGCCCTGGAGTGCCGCGTGTGCAAACGTTGCGTGGCCGGAAAATCCTGTCCCGTGAAACTGCAAAACCTCGATTCCGAATATGGCAGCCAGCGCGTGGTGAATCTCATGTGTAGTTGGTGGAGCCAACTCATCGAATTGATGGGCGCCATGGGTATCCGGGACGTGCGCCGGGTGCGAGGCGAAGTCGGCCGGGCCATGTTCTTCGAAGACCTGGAAAGAGACACCTTCGGCGCCATATTTGGCGGGCAGAAATGATTCATGACCCAGGATCAGGGAGCGTTATTACTGACCACCGACCCCAGGCCTGAGTGAACGCTTACCACCTAACTTTTATATAAGGAGTATTCAGCCCGTGAAGGCAGAGATCCGAAAAACAGCTTCACGATTTCGTCATACCATCGGCAAATACAGGGTTCAACGCGGGAAACAGTGTAAAAGCTGCTCCGGATGCGTGGTTGCCTGTCCGCATGGGGTGCATTTCAAGGCAGGTACCCGCATGGGAACGCCCAAAGATTATCTCTGCGTCGGCCCGGATGCGTGCAAAAGCCAGGACTGCTTCTGCGTGGAGAAATGCCCCAACCAGGCACTGAATGTGGTGATCAATCCGCAGATAAAAGCCCTGGGCGATTTCCGCTGGACAGCGGATCTGCTCATGAGCACCTGGCATCAGGCTGAAACCGGCGAGCTTCCCACCGTGGACCTGGAATACCGGACCGGCAATTCCGGGGGCGGGTTTGACAAGTTACGGTTTCGATTTCCCGAAAAACCGCTTCAGGCCATTCCTGCAGATGAAATCGATACCAGCATTGAACTTAACAAGCGCGGGGACAACAGCCACCGCATCACCATTGCCATCCCCCTGTATCAGGGCGGCATGTCGTTCGGGTCGGTCAGCGACAGCACCATGGTGTCCCGTGCCCGAGCCGCCATGCTCTGGGGCACTTTCGGATGCACCGGCGAGGGGGGATATCCGGAATTTCTCTATCCCTTTGATCAGCAGATGATCACCCAGGTGGCTACCGGGCTTTTCGGCGTCAAGGAAGAAACCATCCAACGGGTGCGCATCGTCGAGTTCAAGTACGCTCAGGGTGCCAAACCCGGTCTGGGAGGGCATCTTCTGGGAGACAAGGTGACCGAGCGGGTGGCCAAAATGCGTGAGGCTGTCCAGGGCAGCGCGCTTTTTTTCCCCGTTTCCGTTTCACAGCGTTTATTCCGTGGAAGATCATAAGAAGCACGTGGATTGGATCAAGGCCATGAATCCCAAGGCCCTGGTGTCGGTCAAGGTGTCAACCCCGGCGGATGTGGACATGGTAGCCATCGGCAGTTATTATGCCGGCGCCCACATCGTTCATCTGGACGGCAGCTACGGCGGCACCGGAGCGGCCCCTGACATCGCCAAAAAGAACATTGCCATGCCGATTGAATACGCCATTCCCAAGGTGCATCGTTTTCTGGTAGAAGAAGGCGTGCGCGACAAGGTGACGCTCATTGCCAGCGGCGGTATTCGAACGGCTCACGATGTTCTGAAAGCCATTGCACTGGGCGCGGACGGCGTGGTGGAAGGGACCGCCGGCATGGTGGCTCTGGAATGCACCCGATGCAGCTCCTGCGAAAGCGGGCGCGGCTGTCCGCGCGGCATCGCCACCACGGATCCGGAGCTGGCCGAGTTGATCACGGTGGACTGGGGCGCCCAGCGGGTTTACAACCTGTATGCATCCTGGCGCAAACAGATCGTTGGGGTCCTTCAGCAGCTCGGCATGCGCAGCATTCGCGAACTGGTGGGCAGAACCGATTGCCTGCGCCATCTGGATTATAACTGAAACAGTTTAAACATATGCATTCTTATTGGAGAAGGTCAATGAGTACAACCAGCAAAATACTTTCCGCTGCTGAAAGGATACTGGCTTCCCGGGAGCGGCTGATCCGGGAAAATCCTCCACTTTCCGGCGTAAAAGTAGAGGAAGAAGGGGGCTGCGGGGTCACGGGTTTTGCCTGCTCCATCCCCGTGGGCGGCAAGCATATTTTCGAGCCTTCCAAACAGATGCACAATCGCGGTAACGGCAAGGGCGGCGGCATTGCCGCAGTCGGGTTTGTGCCGGAAGCCCTGGGGGTGACACCGGAAATCCTGGACAGCCATTACATGCTTCAGGTGGCCCTGATCGATCCCGGAGACAATGCGGCCGCAAAGGCGGTTGAAGACCAATTCATTCTTCCCTGGCTGGACATCGCCAAATCGGAAAAAATTCCCACGGTGGCGGACTATCGCGACATTCCCGGTCTTGAAGTGCAACCACCGGATGTGATGCGTTATTTCGTGCGGGTGAAAAAAGACGTGCTGCGTGATTTCACGGTGAAAAACCATTTCGAGCACCTGAAGCCGGGTCGGGCCGAAGACGAATTCATGTGTCAGAACGCATTCAAGCTCAATTCCCGGTTTTATTCCACTCTGGGGGACAAAAAGGCATTTGTCATGTCCCACGGCAAGAACATGATGATTCTAAAGATTGTTGGATTTGCGGAACTGGTGGCCAGCTATTATCAACTGGAAGACTTCAAATCCCATATCTGGATTGCCCATCAGCGTTATCCGACCAAGGGCCGCGTCTGGCATCCGGGCGGGGCCCACCCGTTCAGCGGCATGCATGAAGCCCTGGTTCATAACGGGGATTTTGCCAATTATCATTCGGTCTGTGAATACCTGAAGCAGCGCAACTTCCTTCCCCTGTTTCACACGGATACGGAAGCCTCGGTGCTAATGCTGGATCTGCTGAACCGGGTATATGAATATCCCCTGGAATATATCATCGAAGCCCTGGCGCCCACAACCGAAGCGGATTTCGATCAGCTTCCGCCGGACAAGCAAAAGATTTACCGGGCCATTCAGGCAGCCCACATTCATGGGTCGCCGGACGGCCCCTGGTTTTTCATCATTGCCAGAAATGACCCGTATCAGAAAATGTTTCAATTGATCGGCATTACCGATACGGCCATGTTGCGGCCTCAGGTGTTTGCGCTCCAGGACGGGGAGGTCCAGATCGGACTGGTGTGCTCGGAAAAACAGGCCATCGACGCCACGCTCGACAGTCTGTCAAAGGAAGATCCGCGCTTTTGTCCGGTGTGCGACAAGTACTGGAACGCTCGCGGCGGCAGCCACACGGATGGCGGCACCTTTGTCTTTACCGTCAAGCCGGAAAATGGCGCCATGCGCCTGACCTGTTCCGATAAATTCGGAAACGTTCAGACCATGGCTGAAAACCAGAAATGCTGCGATGCGACAGCAGTGGTCATCGCGCCGTCACAGGAAGCGGAAATCCGCCGCAACCTGTCCCTTCAGTTCAGTCAGGGCCGGATTGATGAAATGTTCGCGTATCTGGCCGGCGGTATTCCGGTCTGGGATTACAACACCTTTCGCTGGGCCTGCACAGAGCTTGTTCGGGCAGCCGGTAACAGCGATACGGACAAGGCCGTGGCCATCGAAGTCCTGACGCTTTTGAATGACCGCAGATTTCCCACGGGCGACAAGAAGCGCGCCTGGGTCCTGTGGATCGTTCGCGGCAGCCTGCGTGAAATTTTCGCCGCTACCCCGGATTTAAAACAGCCGGCCGGCGGACGGTATCGTTACATTGATTTCAAAACCCGGGAATTATTGCGGGCACCCCAGGCCGCTGAGGAAATTCTTGTGGTGTATACCCGGGAATTTGAGCCCGAAGGCGACGACTGTGATGCGCGCCTGCTCTGCGAAGCCTATTTCAGGGGCTGGAAACGCTTCATCGTTTACGGTTACCGGGGCCAGCGTTTTACCGGAAACGGCTTCGGTCCGAACACTCAGGATGTGCGCATCGATGTTTACGGCAGTTCCGGAGACTATCTGGCTTCCGGCATCGACGGCATGGAAATCTATGTCCACGGCAATGCCCAGGATCAGCTCGGTCAGATTTTAAAGGACGGAAAATTGGCGGTGTTCGGGGATGTGGGTCAGACCTTCATGTACGGCGCCAAGGGCGGCGCGGTCTATGTCATGGGAAACGCTGCGGGCCGTCCCCTCATTAATGCCGTGGGTCGGCCGCGTGTGGTGATCAATGGCACGGCCCTCGATTATCTGGCGGAATCCTTCATGGCCGGAGATCCCTATAACGGCGGCGGGTTCGTGATACTAAACGGCATGGCGTTTGCCGATGACGGCAGCCTGAAGGAACTGTCCACACCTTATCCGGGTTCCAACCTCTTTTCACTGGCCTCCGGGGGCGCCATTTTTGCGCGCGATCCTCACCGCAGGCTTTTGGAGGATCAACTGAACGGCGGCGAGTTTGCGGAATTCACGGATACGGACTGGAACCTGATTCTTCCTTACCTGGAAGAGAACGAGCGGCTTTTCGGAATTTCCATTGAAAAGGACATTCTCACCGTCAATGGCAAATTGCGAAAGCCATCGGAAGTTTATCGCAGAGTCAAGGCCGTGCAGCTCACGGTGCTTACCGGAGTGCAGAAAAAGTCCGATCCGGCGCTGGAAATGGCAGCCGATATATAAGGATAGGCCGAAGGCAAAAGATTTACCCTTTTTGGCCTTCGGCCTTTCAGCCTAATCATTTATACGAGGTGTTGAAATGATCGTAGCGGAACGAAAACCATTTGATGAAATCAAAACCATGCTCGCCGGCTGCCGGAAAGTCTTTATTCTGGGCTGCGATACCTGCGTGAGTGTTTGCATGGCCGGCGGGAAAAAAGAAGTCGGTCTTCTGGCTTCCCAGCTTCGCATGAGTTTTAAAAAGGACGGCAAGGACATTCAGATCGATGAAGACACGGTGGAGCGCCAGTGCAACCGCGAATACATGGAGCTTGTGCTGAACAAGCTCCAGGATTATGAGCTTGTGGTTTCGATGGCCTGCGGTGCCGGGGTCCAGCTTCTGGCGGATCTGTCGGAGCCGCTCCAGATTCTTCCCGGCGTCAATACGCGCTTTATCGGCATGACACCAAAGGACGGCACCTGGGAAGAGCGCTGCCGGGCCTGCGGGGACTGCGTTCTGGGAGAAACCGGCGGCATCTGTCCGGTCACGGTCTGCGCCAAGGGCATTCTAAACGGCCCCTGCGGCGGAACCGATCACGGCAAATGCGAAGTGGATCCGGAAAAAGACTGCGCCTGGACCCTGATCTACCGGCGCCTTGAGAAAATGGGCAAACTCGATAATATCCGGAAGGATTTTCCGCCGCGCAACCATCGGGTCCAGAGTCATCCTGCAAAGCAGGTGCACGAAGTTTACAAAGGAGAATAAGAGATGGCTGTTTCGTTCAAAGACGCACTTCAATCCGGGGATTTCATTGTCACCGCGGAAGTCGGCCCACCCAAGGGAACCGATATCGCGGAGATGAAAGCGCATATTTCGCTGCTGAAAGACAAGGTTCACGGCATCAATATGACGGATAATCAAAGTTCGGTGATGCGACTGTCCTCTCTGGTGGGCTGCCATATCATCAAGGAAATGGGCGGCGTTCCCATTTTGCAGATGACCGGAAGGGACCGTAACCGCATGGCGCTTCAGTCGGACCTCTTGAGTGCCAGCGTGCTGGGGATCGATACGGTGTTATGCCTGACCGGAGATCACATTGGTCTGGGGGATCACAAGGAAGCCAAGCCGGTTCATGACCTGGAATCGCTTCAGATACTGAAAGCCATCCGGACCCTGGAATCCGGAATGGATATTGGGGGAAATCCGCTGAAAGGCGCGCCGAAATTTTGCGCCGGCGCCGTGGTCACCCCCGAGGCGGACCCCATTGAGCCGCAACTGATGAAATTTGAAAAAAAAGTCCGGGCAGGCGCGGAATTCTTCCAGACTCAGGCGGTTTACGACCTGGAAGTTTTTAAGCGCTTCATGGACTATGCCGGCAGATTTGATGTGAAGATTCTGGCCGGAATCGTTCTGCTGACATCCGCGCGCATGGCCACCTACATGAACCAGCACGTGGCCGGCATATCCGTACCTGACAGCCTGATTGCAGAAATGGCCGGCGCGCCCAAGGGTGGGGCCTTGCAGAAGGGAATCGAAATTGCCGGACGGATGATCCGCCAAATCAAGGAAGAAGGCATTGCCCACGGCGTTCACATCATGGCCATTGGAAAAGAAACGGCGGTGCCCGACATCCTGCAAGCGGCAAATCTTTAATTTTTAGACATAATACCCGCTCTCATGGTCAGGCTCGGAAAATCTGAGAATATTCCGAGCCTGACCTTTTTAAATCAGCGGTCCCGCACTTTCGCGTCTTCACATGGCCTTTTATTCATTCAGCGCAAAGCCGCATAATGACCCCGTTGATGGCGAGCAAAAGGAAGGTCAAGTTGAATTTCCTCATAGGGAACACGAGGACACACCGCGTTGCCTTCACCCTTGAGCAATTCAACCAGGCCGAAACGCTCCATGCTTTTCAATGTGCGTGACAAATTGGATTTGGCACGACCGGATAAGGTTTCCAATTCGGCAATAGACTTGGGCTGTTGCTCGATAATGAGATTGAGCAGTATGCGATTTTTATCTGACAGCACGCGGGCAAGGCTCTCGATTGACGTAAACCAAAGTTTTGGCTCATCATTCCCAGGCTTCAATTCACCGCGCGCAATCGCCATGGTGCGCTCTTTCATTTTTTCATAGGAAGCTATGCCAATTCGCAAGGTTTTCATAAGATACTTCCTTTCTCATTCAATATGGCATCTACCTCGTTCCAAAAATCCTGTAACAGCTCCAACGCGGGATACAACAAATTTCACCCAGTAGTTACCGAGCGGATCAACGACAAGCACAACGCCATCAAGCGCGAGGAGATCGTCAAGCCCCGAATCATGTTCTAATTTCGCCATTGGTTATATTGTTATCACCAGATGATAACGATTGCAACTGAATATTTCCAGTATGTGTACAACGAACAAGCCAAGCCAAGCCAAAAACCACGTTCATCGTTTTGTCTATAGTTTGGGTTATTCGATACCCCTTAAACCGCCTCCTGTGCTAAAGGGTGTTTTTGACACTCTGGACAAAATGAATCATTTTGTCCAATGTTTTATGACAGGCAATGTTTTATTCTAGTTAAAAATTGACAATTGATTCAGAACTATCATACAGGATTATTTATTTTATAAATTCGAAATTTGGTCTCGGCCAAAAAAGATCATAAAATCTTCATTTCCTTTGCCTATAATCCATGATCCATCCTGATAAAAATAACTCAACATTATGTCGTATACGTATTCCTTTGCTGGCATACCACCCTGCTCAACGAAATCAGCATCACTACAATTAGCTAACGCCTCTTCAGCAGTATTAAACCCATATTTCCTCTTGAAGTATTTGTAGTCGGGACCATTTGCGTTTGGGCTAAAACCATTCGTGCCAAAATACCTTGTTTTGAATTTGAGAATTAGGATGTAGGGTGATACAATGGAATCAGATTTCTTAATATCGTAACTGCCCGATCCAGGAAACCATAGGTGTTTTCCTGCTCTCCAACCTCCTCCCTTGTCTTACGATACACCAATATATCCCTTTGATAACACGTCCTCCCATGTCCGAAGAATTCCTTTTCCCGATGATATTAACAATTCCTCATCAGATGCTGATGAATAGTTATTAATCCCGCCGAACATGGATAGCGCCATTACAATTAGAATGATCGATTTGTATTTATACACCTTACACCTCCCTGGCAGCGATCTCCTACTATTGGTATTTGTTGATGTGATAACGGTTGACGGACTTGTTGGACGAAGCCGCATGCGCGGCAGAAAAAACAAAAAGAAAAACACATAATTGGTGTATAACTCCCGTACTTGCCTAATTCCAGGCACTTAATAAAAAAGGAGAACACACCATGAATCCAAATGAAGTAAATCGATTTAAAGAGCTTTATCAATGTCACCTGAGGCTTCTAAAGCTTCAGGGAAAAAGCCAGAAAACAATTGACGCCTATTCCCGGGCAGTCCGTCGAGTCAGTGAACATTTTGGCTGCTGTCCTGATCAATTGAGCCTGGAACAATTTGAAATCTATTTTGCCAAACTGGTTGAGAGCCATTCCTGGAGTACGGTCAAAATCGATCGAAACGGACTGCAATTCTTTTGGAAGTATGTCCTTAAAAAGGACTGGCAATGGCTTAACATTGTAAAGCCTCCAAAGATTCATACCATACCTGATATTCTTACCCCTGCCGAAGTGGAGCAACTCATCGGGGCAACACGAAAACTACGCTATCGTGTTTTTTTATTAACCACCTATTCCATGGGACTTCGCCTTGAAGAGGCATTGTCTCTTCAGATCGGTGATATCGATGCAGGGCGTAAAAAGGCTCATATCCGCCGGGGCAAAGGCCACAAGGATCGTATTGTGCCATTACCGGATCTGACCTTGCAGGCATTGCGTGAACTCTGGAGAAGGCATCGTCATCCATATTTTATCTTCCCCAACGCAAATGGCAATCTTAAAACTATCCAGAAGGCAACAACCCATATGGATAAAGGCGGTGCACAAAAGGCCATGAAAACAGTGGTCGAAGAATGCGGGATTAAAAAAAAGTCCATATACACTCCCTTCGCCACAGCTTTGCCACGCATCTTCTTGAACGAGGGCTGAGTCTTCGTCATATTCAGGCCCTGCTCGGTCATTCCAGTCCTGCAACAACTGCACGTTATGCTCACCTGACGGATGTCACGGAAAAAGACAGCTTGACTGCCATTAATGCTCTGATCAACAGCCTTCATGTCGATCTGAAGAAGGTGTGATCATGAACATTGCCACTATTATTCAACAATATTATCCTGCTTTTACAGCCAAGTATAAAAAGCTCGCATTGCCGGGTCATCTCAAGGCGCTTCATGCCATGGCCAGTTGCCGCACAAAGGATTGCGGCGAACTTTATGTGCATTGTCCCGGTTGTGATCATGCAGAGTGGCGACCTCTGTCCTGCGGGCATCGCAGTTGTCCACAATGTCAAAACCATGAAGTCAACCAGTGGATTGACCGGCAGCAGGCCAAGCTGTTGCCGGTTCTATATTTTATGGTGACGTTTACACTGCCCTGTGAATTAAGACCATTGGCCTGGAATCATCAGAAAACCGTATATTCTATTTTATTTTCCTGCGCCGCCAGCACGCTAAAGGATTTTGGCTTGAATCCAAAAAACCTCGGAGCAGAAATCGGCATGACCATGGTCTTACATACCAACAGCAGAAAACTGGACTACCATCCTCATATTCATGCGGTGGTACCCGGCGGAGGAGTCGATAAAAAAAGGCGCCAGTGGAAAAAGAAAAAAAGCAAGTATCTGTTCAACAAAAAGGCCATGGCTAAAGTTTTTCGGGCCAGATTCCTGGCAGAATTAAATGAAGCCAAACTTTCCATCCCCGGAAACGTTCCCAAGGAATGGGTTGTTGACTGCTCCCATGTCGGAAAAGGGATAAGCGCCCTGAAATACTTATCCCGATATCTATACCGCGGGGTTATCAGTGAAAAAAATATCACTTCAAATCAGAACGGCCAAATCACCTTTCAATATATTGAAAGCAAAACCGGTAAGACCCGATATCGCACCCTAAAGGGAGAAGATTTTTTGTTTCTCATCCTGCAGCATGTCCTGCCCAGGGGATTTCGGCGGGTCAGGGACTATGGGTTTCTCCATAGCAACGCAAAGAAACTGCTGTCTGTTGTGCAATTGATTTTGCGGGTTTTTCTTACAGTTATCAAAGAGCGGCCAAGGTCTGTTTTTAAGTGCCCTTGCTGTCAAACCCCAATGATTATTCTTGGTTTTCGTTATCCTGGACTGGAATCAGGGTAACTTACCTTTTTGGCAAGGGCTGGCAGTAACTTTCATCAGGAGGCTTAAAACTTTATGAAATAATTCAGGTTTATTTTAAGCACGTTAAATGCTAATGCGCCCCCACGCCCTGAAAAAAGCATACCTCGTTAAAGCTTCTCTTAAAACCCCTTTCAAAAAAAGATATTTCCTTATTCTAAGTTGCATTCAAATTAATACTATTTATGATCCATGGCCAACCGCTTAACCGAGTAACTTCCGTTGGAGCAGAAGCCAATCTTCGTAATCCAGACTCAACCTCTTGGCATACGGCATCAAGCGTTTCAAAGACACGATTAGCACAACATTTCTCTCGCAGTTCATGCCAAAGAATCTCTGTTGGATTAAGTTCCGGCGAATACGGCGGCAGTCGTATCAACGAGACATTGTCTGGAATCTCCAGAGCCTTTGCCCGATGGGAGCTCGCTCCATCAACTACCATTACTACGTGCCGATCCGGATGGGCCTTTCCGACTTCCGATAGAAATGAAGCCATATTCTCGGTATTCATCTTGTCGGTAATCTTCCAATGTAATGTTCCCAGCTGTGGCCCAATGGCCGCATAGAAATATCGAAACTCTCGCACCAGTGCCAATCCAACGGTCGGTCGCATGGGGGCAGGTGCCCAACAGGAGACTGGATCACTCATACGACCAAACCGGGCTTCATCTTGAAACAACAACAGGAATGGTTTGTCACATCCAGCTATCTTTTCCGCGATTAATTCCGGGATTTTTTTTTAAACTCGTCCTGCGCTGCCGGATCAGCCTTGGGATGTCGGGTATCCGGCGTCACCTTGCGCCAACCGTGGCGTGCCAACATTCGGTATACTGTCGACTTTGGAACTTTGCGCCCAACCCTTTCTTGAAATGCAATGTGGATTGGATGTACTACCAATACGCCACCTGTTCCTGCCTTTTCGGTCCAGGGCGTCAAGAATGCTTTTTCTTCTTCCAGACTCATCAACTCCCGGCGGCGTCCCCCGCGCGGTTTTCCAATAACCATTGGGGTATTCTTAGATAACTCACTGAATTGCCTTCGAAGCACGCAAACTCGATCACGACTCAGCCCTAATAACTCTGCGGTAGTGTCCAGTGTTGCTCCTGTGAGCGCTGGCAGCAATATGGCCTGTCCCTGTCGTAGCTCCTGGAGTGTAGATGCGTCTGCAACCAATTGTAAGGCAACCCTCAGTTCCTCCTCGTCATATCGTGCAATTCTTGCCATGTCGTTCCTCCTCGGTTGCGATCATGGCAAGAATTATATATTAGTATTTGTTTGATTGCAACTTAGAATTATATAAAGTAATCGGGCTTGTCCAACCAAACGGATAAGATTGTGGTTCGCTCCGCTCTCACAATCTATCCTTATTCGTTATGCGTTACCTCGGCCACGGCTTACCAGGCTCAACGTGTCCAGGTACTGGTTGGCCACGATCAGGCCTCGGTTCCGGTTTATCAATAGGTCTTGGAGGCGCTGGCGGGCGCGGCGGTTGGGGCGTCGGCTGTGGTGTTGGTCTCTGGGGCTTTTCTTGTTCGTTCATAATTTACTCCTCCGGGACAAAGAAAGATTCACGTGGTAGTTCCTGCAACACTTCGGCCTCACAGAGACTCTTAATCTTGAGTTTCTCTCGGGTCTCCGGGGTTTTTCCGACCAGTGTCTTCTCGCGTTGCATAGCCTTCTTGAACTCAGTTTGCAATTGAGCGTCGTACCTCTGCTTTTGTTCGACAAGCACTTTGATCTCCATGAGGTCGTACTCGAGGACTCGGTAGCCCGAAAGTACGCTTTCGAACTCTTTTATTTGCTTGGGAAGCGTCAACAGTGGCTTCGTTAACGCAGCAATTGCTGCGACAACGCCAAAGTACTGCCAAGCAATTTTGCCAAGAGGTTGGTCCCAGAACCACAGACCTGCTACAGCGGATGACGGTGCCGAAGCAAGAAGCACAAACTCAATCCAGCAGTTTATGTGCTCAATAGATTGCAGCCGCCTGCTGTAGTACTTCACA
>Ga0265602_1000039_pt1 | contig 13724 bp, 12 predicted proteins | sample saktaT_6_FD_197242 | JGI IMG/M metagenome (GOLD analysis project Ga0265602, IMG submission 197242) | Metatranscriptome of saline water microbial communities from Sakinaw Lake, British Columbia, Canada - sak_2013_6_6_36m (Metagenome... | ecosystem: Environmental > Aquatic > Non-marine Saline and... | reverse complement strand
TGAGAACAGAAAAAGGTGCGCTAACTCCATATTAAGCCTGGAGGTCGATGCGCTTGGGATCGAATAGTATTCGTTAATGGTGTGATCCAAACCATTAATATATCCACGATCCTCTAGAGGAATACCTCTATTGATCGTCTGGGAAAGACTCACCTTTTGGTGATCTTGGGATAATCCTGCATTTCAAGTGGGGGCTTGTTGAAAGGGATTTGAGGCTTATATTGCGAAGGCATCTGGCCTGCAATTGATTGTTACTATTCATCACAATCCAGTTACTACTGATAAGCGGTGTGTACCGGTTCACACTTGGTTTCCTCTTGACTTGTGCAGACGACTTCTTGATTTTTTATCATAGCAGGTCTATAATAATCGTCTTGTGCATTCAACATTTGTTGATCAGTCATAGTTTGTACGAGCATGCTTTAAACTCTGGGTCTATAAACATTAGTCGTTTGAGGAGCGGTTTATTGGGTAGCGCCTTGCTAACCCTGGCCTGTACCAATATTGTAATTCTCTCTGAAGTTAGATACCCAGTTTTTAACCATGGAGTAAGCTTAGTCAAAGTTAGGAGGACATTACATTAAGGTGTGCAGAAGGCCCATTTATTCCTGAAGTCCGTATAAACCTATTTCCGGATAATAGGCTAAAAGTTAGGTCATGAATCGTTCGCTCATGGGACCTGGATCAGGAGTTTTAATGCTTACAAGTTAACTTGAAGTGATAGATGGTATGTACTCAAAATGAGTAGTCACTTCAAATTAAATTGATGATATATCCTTACAGCCTTGCAGCATTATAACTAAGGCGTCAACGTCTGTGTTTTCATTTGGAAAACCTTCAGGCACACTGCCTGACCAACCGCTAGGATTGATTCCGTCTATACCGATGGGAGGTACAGTGGAGAAGTCGTTGATATCATTGTAAGGCAGATGAGTCACAATATGATTATTGAATGCAGAAAGACTGCAAACACTCACTAAAGCCTGTTAGAGCAACTAAGTGAGCCCTAAAACTCTGGTAGTTTCAACCAGAGTAGCAGGAATAATTTAAGTGACATGTGGAGACCAAGTGGCATTGGGTTTAGCCGTGACAATGGCTGTATATACAATACCCTGAATGTTAAGTAGTTTTGTAGTAACTACTGGCATAACACTGAGGCCCGAAAGCTTGTACTAAGTACAAGAGCCATTGAGAGAGACTGCTGGTCCCTGTAGCCTGGTAGGCGCTCTAAAAGTACCATCATCATCATAACCCGTGTATATGTCCAAGGCGTTACCATTGTACAGAAGACCGAAGTTTTCGAATACAGGGGTGGCCTGATTTGCATTTGGAAATACACATTTATTGGCAGACCCAAAAATCATGCCAGGATTGATTATGAGTATAAGTTCCCCAGAATCATTGGGTTCTACGGTGTACATTTATCTGACAGTAGTAATGCCGGTTTTAATGGGTCCTTTTGAAGTGGGAAATCTGGAAACATTTTAAACTACTGCAGGACACAACATGGTGGCTATGGCGTCCAAATTGATGCCGAGAGCCAATTCACTATAAGACACTGCGTTGTTGCCAAAAGGATTGCGCAGGGTAAGGTCTTATGACAGCAGCGGCATGCCCATGTAACCAGTTTGATGAAAATTGTCATTGAAACTGGCACCGAGCCAATCCTTCATGGTACCGTTCATAGATTGAAATGGTATGCTCTTCCTGAGCATGTCAAAAGTGCTTCGGGTGAATTTTTTGACACCTTCAGATGAAGGAAACATGGATGTAAGTTTCTCCCATAAGTCATCAGAGAGAGCTGTTTTCATTTTAAACATTTAGACTTAAGGAGGTTCATTATGAAAATTGCCGTCTAATTCATCCATAGTTTTATAACCAAGTAAGGCTAGCATTTTTTGCGGGCTTTGTTTACCAACTTAATTTTTGATAGCCTAAAAAGCTTTAGTTTTGTAGGACCTAAATTAAGCACCGCTACCTTTAGAACCTTCGTTTAGGTCATTCCAGGTTGTGTTGAGTTGGTTATAGCTAGGTTTCTTGCCGCCTAAGTATTAGTTTTGAAGACTGATCATCTTTTGATTTAAATTGTAAAATTGTTTATCAATCTTGCTTAGACCAGGTCTCGAATTTTATTTTTTTTTGGCCTTTGGATTATTATTATCCGCCCCTTTGCCGCTGTTTCGGACCGTTGTTATTTTGGGATTTTTCTTCTTATTATTGTTGTTGTTGTTAATTAATTTCACTCATGATTTTGATAATTTGTTTGGTAAGAGGCTTAGTTTCAAAGTCTTCATGAAGTACTATGATATGTTCCAGCGTGTGGGACCATTTCATCTAATCTGAACATTTCCACCGTTCAAGCTTTACCTGGTGGAATTATTATTGATCTAGGTACAAAAGGCCAAAACAAAACAACGACAATAATATTACAGTAAACATTCTGTAAAATTTTCGACAGAAAGAACTGCCGCGAGACTAAACAGCTGGCAAGGGCGACTAAAAGATGGACTGCTGAGGCAATTTTTGTCCGCAAACGCTGTGCATATCCGCTGTCCTATTGTTGCTAGTGACACCAAATATACTTTATGGATTGCCTGTGGCATAAATCAGTTAACGATGAGTTTAATCTAAACTTTGAATATTGTGGAGCCTGGAAGCTGGATGTTCATATTCATAATTGAGCAAATATCGTTAGTCAGAAAGGCACCGATTATCATGCTTGGATTCTTGATATTAAAAAGCTGTTTTGCGCTGGTTAATGATAGAAGGGTTACCCAAGAGATGAGGATTTATGGTAGCCATGGCTTGAGTAATGGAATTATTATAAACATGAAGACTAAATCCGGTTTTTGGATTTTTGATGTTGGACGTCACTTTATTAGAAGCAGCTAGGTTGAGACTAGTGCCATAGCCTTAAAATTTGGCCATCAACTTGTTGGTTGTAACGCCCAAAGCTCCTCCAGAGACTTCTTAAGACAAGAAATTGGCTACATAGCCGTGTTTGAATCCATCCCATTTTTGACCTATACCATAGCATGGCAACAGTTTCTTGTTGTAGATTCTACCCAAAACACCGTCAAACAAAGTTTGTTTGGAGTCTATCTTGCCTTCAGCTTTTAGTAAAACTTACTTCATGTCATCGACTTAATCTTAGTCTCTGTAAGCTCTGTCTAACAGTTCATGGAGTCTTTTGAGATGTTTCCTAGATACAATTCCTATCATGTCATCTCCAGACACTCCAACCTTAAAGCAAGTGCCCCAAAGTTTGACAAATTCGGCATCTTATGATACGCAGGTCATGAAATAGATCCAATTACGCATGGAATTCCCAAAGGAAGTGTCATAACTTCCAGATAACTGACTCCCTAATTACAAGTAGGCAAACTGAAGCATGAACCTTTTTGCTATGGTTCTCCAGGGGCCAACTTTGACTCTCCATTGGACTTTCACTTTTTAAGTTTTGTACATGTCAAGAGCCTGATCTATGTGTCTTGCTGAAAAACCCTAGATCCTGGCATAGTACTGCATTTCTCTCCAGTACACATCAGTTTTCAACTTGATTTCATACCATTATTAAGCATCAAAGGTCTTGTGATCGTACCAAAAGAATATTGGATCTTCTATACGACGCCACCAGTGATTCAACCAATCATGCAATTTCTACGGGCTATAGCCGCAAAGTATGGTATCAGACCAATTGAGAGAGGGGCACCAAGGGTCTCGCACTTTATCCAAGTGCTCGGCAAATTACACGGCTGCCATGGCAGCTAGAGTTTTCTGATGCGGTTGCATGCACCAAATTAGCCTTTGTTTGACAACGGTCTAACTCAAGTCATCAAATTTTGAAGAGTTTTGTTTGCCATTCAAATAGTCTGGTTTGCTGTTCTCTTGTTTAGTGAAACAAGTCGCATGAGATTTTATGAAGAGATTTGGATTTGTTGAGATCTCTCTGTGGGCCTTGAGACATTATTTTCGTTTAGCGGGATTCAATCCGGCAGCATATTATTAAACATTAATAACGTGAAGATGGTGGATCTTACGAAAATTGAGAAGTTGCTCATACAATGTCTCAGCTGTGGCACTAAGTCGGGGTAACCATTTTTAATCAAACAAAAGGTCGCCGGCAAAATGCCTGGTAAACATGGCATGAAGTGTGTTGAGGGGGCTAGTAAAATCAGCATAGATACCCAAGCCAAACTTGAAATCATGTTTATAAGGGTTATTATAACCTACCTAACCTAAGGTTTTCTACACTCTCGATGTAGGCACATTATTGAAGACAAATTTTGAGTCTTAAACTTATCCGGCAAAAGTCACTTTGAATGCACCTTCGTCAACTTTAGATTATAACTCAGATTAGAGACTATCCAGTTGATTCTAATTGAGTGTTTTAATGTTGGTGCGACCACTTTCAAATAGCTTGGTATCCATTTGTGCTAAACTATGAAATCCTGACACTCGTGAAGTATCTTCGTCTTCATCATCTTCATCGTATAATTCATCGTCTGATCCTATAAAAGTTAGGCGTCTAATTATTAATATTGTGATAAATACTAAAAACGTGAGACCGTAGCCCAGGTAGTAGCCATCATGAGAATCATGCAGATCAAACATTGAGTTTAAAGTGAATGGCATAAAGGCTTTATATCTGGTTTTGATGAATGCTTCAAAAACGGGTGAATATTCATACAAACTTATGACCATCAAAATTAAACTAAAAATTTGAAACATCAATATTATTAAAAACGCAGAGGCCAATTGCAAGTTTCCCCTATCTTTTTATAATCTCTTGGGCAGCTTTTAAACGCCTATAATTAGTGCCATGAGGAACACAACTATGGTCACCATGTGAATGTGACCCTGGACAACATCAACCAACGAGTTGGCATAGGCCTGTCGAACCTCTGATTCCATGAAGAATTTAAAATTTGTTGTATCTCCAAAGTACCCATGTAACCATGAGAGGTAGATCACACTTTATGTATATACTTTGTCATAGAAATGTTTGGACGTTAATGAGTCAAATCTAGCATTGATACACAACAAATTATTAATAGCTATGGAAAACAAGAGGGTTAAATTCGTGTTTCTAAAAAAGGGTTTCATTTTACATCCTATTAATTCGTTATACAAGACCTAAACTATACGCATGAGATAATAAGCTACAAACTGGATAAGGAACAATTAAATCAACATTTTGTAGTTAGACTGATGGTTGGTTTTAGCAAAAGTGAATGTGTCAAAATTTTTTCCGTCTTAAGGTTTCAATTAAGGTAAATAAAGAACAATAGCGAGACTAATTGCATCCCACCAGAAAAAACACAAATACAAAATCAATGCTTAAAATAAAACCTAGGGCATGAGCAGTGCTTTATAGAGTTTGCCTGATATCATATTCGAGGAGGCATAAACCATAATTGCACTAAGAATTAAATAGTATTAAATGAAAGAAATGTTATTCAGGAAATTAGCATAAATACCACAAGACTACAAGAGGACTCTAATGTAGACGGGAGCTCCGGCTGCGTCCGCTTGCCGCGGTAACAGAGTTTAAAACATTCCAGTTAGTGCACTGATAGTAGCCCAAGCAAAAAGAAAGAAGTCTCCAAGGGTGCCTCTCTTGTTCACCTTGCGCATGTAAAGATAGAGAGTGTAACTATTGAGCAAATACTACAACTACTGCATTGAACAGATGCTAAATTCCTTAATAGAATAATCGTAATCTAGGGGGGTATCTTGAGAAAAATAAAGCGAATTTTAAAAGGAAAAACCGAGACAGTGCATGACGTAAATACTTAAAAATATAATCAGCTTCAAAAAGTGAAGTCTGAGCTATATCACTGTCAAAACATCTTTGTAATGAGTTATTGTTTCACTAAAAACTCCATTTACTGCAGGTATTTATATTATGCTCTATACACTATTTTAATTAAAAGCAACAGCTAATTTAAGCTGCCCATCATTTTAGTAATGCTTGTATAGGCTTTGACGTAATTGGAGTAACTCTTTTTACTTAGAAAAATTTTCAGTAGTTATTATGGGATACTGGGCAATGTCGTCAGTTTGATTTGCTGGGTTGGAATACAGGACACAGAGAGCTTTAAGACAATCTGCCTGTTCAAGACCTGGCACACAGCGAACCAGGGCAGTTATTTTATATAATAATTCTTTAGTCTACTTGAATTTTTAATTAATAAAGGTCGTAGAACTAAAGCATTAATATAAAAGCAATGCTAAAAAGGCGCAAAAAGTAGTGTAAAGTGAAGGCCTGCAATAAAGAGGTGTATGTTCTGGAACATAAACAGTCGGTCGCCATGCTTGGGGTTCAGTACTACATTATTCACCATCAGCAGAATAACCATCAGTTGCTTCATCTTAACAACGTTAAATTTTTTGTGTGTTAAGATCATAGTTATATTGTTGGAATTTTAGCAACATGTCACGAGTGAGGTAATCATATGACAATGACACCGAAATGGTGTAGACTACGGCTAGTGTGGTAGCCAGAGTTATAAATTAGGAAATGAACCCTCTGGTTAAGCAGGTTCTACATTGAAACAACACCTAATTAATTGATTGGCAGCGCTTACATTTCAACTTACAAACGATGCCTGATTTTTGAGACACACAATTGTAATTGCACACATGCTTTATTTTGCTGTTGAGTCTATGATTAGCAAAGAAAAGAATGATGCAAGCGGGTAATGTGAGTTTCCATGAAAAACAAAACAACACTTGGACTATTACAAATATAATCAAAGATTAAGGACAGGAATAGAAGAATTGAGACATGGCTCTTAATGTATCTGCATATTTCATGAAGATCAGATAGCCCATACGCTAAATTATGTCGTGATTTTCTACTTCCGCATCCTCTTCTTCAGCGGCGGTTGGTACCCATCTGGAGCGTAAAAACACAGCTTGTTTGAAAATACCTACATGAATCTCTTTTTAAAGTAGGTGACTGATAAGTTGCCTTTATATAAGTCCTGTTTGACTTACTATTTAGGTGCTGCTGTATTAATCGGAGGACAGCTAATAAACCAACATGTTATAAGCCACTTAGGCTTAATCTTCTACGCTAAGATTCAACATGAGCTGTTTGATCATGTACATTTCAGCAAGCGGAATGAGGTCTGGAGTGATTCTAATGCTTTAATTGCCTTCCTCCATACGTGAATTGACATAAGCTTTTAACCTTTGAATGGCAACATAAAATTAGGTGCGAGAACTTGTTTGAGCTCGGATTACATTGATGTAGTCATCCTTATCTTATGTGAGAGTCATGTAATTTTACACCTCTAAGGCCACAGAATAAGTGAGTCCACACGTGTCTGGTTTTTATTGCAGATGATACAATTGGACTTCGTTTAATTTTTGAGCCGCATTCATCAAGGTAGGCTCACCTATATCCAATTGGCTAGATAGTTGGTTTGTATTATATAACTAATTTTGCAAGGTGACTGGAACAGAGTCATGGCCTTGTGTTGAAAATTTGTTACATGATAAGTAAACCAATTCTATAGACAGACCACTGCTGATGGTCTGCTTGCTAATTTGGACTTTATTAATAGTTTTGTTCCCTACAATCAATTTATCTAAATTTTAAGGATACATTTTGACAGCCGTCATGTTGTTGTCGTTGCTGCAATATTTAACAAAGCATTGCGTTTAAGGGCCTGTTTTAGTGCGGACAGTGTTGACTATAGTTTTTAGGTAAGGCTGCATACATTTGTTCAACTTTATTTCCTCAGATCCTACGAAACTGTAAAATAACGTGTATAAACCTTTGATTTTTGGGTCCTAAAATAATAGTTACAAAGCCGAGTCGTTTTGCATGCCGTGTAATTAGATAACATCATATGTCACAATGCCATAAGTGGGACAAATATATTGTCGCTAATCGACTATCAACTCAGGATCTAGAAGCACTCTGGGAGACTAAACGTCAGCCATGATAGCTACGAGGGTCTTGAGGGAATCCGTTTAAGATAGCCAATGTCTGATCAGCACAAATTTTTCAGTACTGTAATGTATCAAACTCTTCATTAATTCTATCATATATAAGTTGTAGTTGTGTCCGGTGGTTTGATATGATGTTATCACTTCTTCTTTTTAAGCCTACTTCAATATTGATTGGTACTCACAAAGTGCCTGTTGATCCTAAGTTAGATCGGATAGCATTTACGTGTAATAATTAGGTTATAACGTTTGATTAAATATGTAAGACCCTTGAATCAACAATCCACGCAGATATGGGTAAGACATAAATTCTAATTATTTTGCACTAAGCACACTTTGACACATTTCTGGTGTCACCATATGTTAAAAATTGGTAGGAAATATAACATTAACGGCCGAAGGTTGAACTCCTTAAAATTACTAAATTAGAGGTTGCATCAAATTTAATTTTTAAGGTGAGTAGTATTTAAAGCAACTGGGGCATTCGGCTTCATCGTCATAGCCGTCAAAGAAAAATTCTATTTAAGGGCAAGTGGGACAATAGCTGGTTAACTGAGCCTGTTTTTGGATATCCTGCCACAGCTGGCTGGATAAATCCAAATCCATGTTACGTTTAAAGTTGATACTTATAGTCCCTAGGTCCTTGGTAGTGGAATCCAGTAGGGTAAGATAAGTTGACATTTTGGTTTTCAATAAATTTTTCAATTTGCGCCGTAGGTAATAGAAACATTTATCCACCAGAATGGCAGATAATTGATCATTATTTTCGTTACCTTCTATTGACAAACCCATTAATTAATAGAATTACTGACATTTCAATTTGGCATCGGTTTTAATCAGTGCATTGAAAGTTCTGGCCTGGACGATGGTTAGGGGACGTTCGACGACTGCTACCTAAGGTTTGGCAGATTCTATTATAATTTTTAGATCCATGGTTATACTTTTTGAAACCAGGATTCTGAGTGGATTAAGATCGGCCTGCAAAAATATGAATATTTGGCCGGCCGCATTAAAACAATTGTAGGTGCCCACATAGTAAGATTATACCACTTTATTCACCGTGAAATTAACAACAACACCACTAGCCTGTTTTGTCAATAGAGAACAAGCATAAATGAGTAGTTGTTGCATGGTTGAATAATGAGAGGTAGAAATTTAAGGCAAAGTGAATGATTGATACTCTGCGGCTGTATGTTTGGAATCTGTGATTAATAGATATTTTGCGCTTTCATGTTGAATATTGCAAACTACTTTTTTGAGTTGTTCTGTATATTTACCAGATTAATCAGTGACCCAAGCGTGTTCAACATTAGCAATTTAGGTGGATGTGATGACCATAACCAAAGGTCTGGCCTCTCCGTATTTAACGTTTGTTAGCTTAATGAAGGTTTTTTGCCCCTTAACATTATTCTAAACACCATAAATTTCTATGTATAACAAATTACATAATATGCTCAGATCCAAAGGGCTCGGTGAAAAATTAGCCTCAGTCATTTATGCCGATGGATTGATATTGGCGGCCAGTAATGCTGTTCGTATGGCTCTTATATATAGACTTCTGATCAATGAGTAATCTCTCATGAATGAATCGTGGCTGAGATCTCGTCTTTGGCGGTAACTTTGAAGCAAGAATAAATAATCTTTAGCTTGCCTCATGACCAACAGCAAAGATCCTGCGGGTAAATCAAAAATATCCTAAGATTGATCACCGTCGAACATGTAGCATGTTTTTTCGTGAGAGAACTCTGCTGTGTGGTTAAGTAAGCAGACGGCAATGGCAAACAATGTGCAATCAAATTGATATGTCGGTGAAACAGGTTCTAGGGCATTGGTTGAATACATCATTGGCACATTAGGATGTAGCTACATAATTAAATACTGTGCCTAAATGGTTGGTTTGGCATCAGCTGCCTCCGTGATATAGTAAGCACTTTAATAGACAGTACATGGGTCAGCATTGTAATGCAACAACCTGGCAAATAGGAACCGTATTTGTTGGTTGTTGTTATACTCCAGTCTGACACGCTTTTTGATTGGCTCGTAGTCGACTTTGCTGATTTTTTATTAATTTTTAAATTTGTCTTATTAAAATTAAACTATAGCATTTTTTGGTTTTATGTATGAAGTAAGGGCGCTCATCAAGCTGGTTTTTTCCTAGCTTGTTTGTTCTGGTTACCCTACTTGATACATTTTCTTTCTATCGCTGACCAAATCTGGTTATACAATTTTGTCAAATTTGACTTTTTATAACTCAAAACCATAAACGTTGCGATCTATGTCAAAAGATACATAAATGGCCTTGTTGAAAGTCAGGACCCTCTAAATGGACAGCAATTATCTGATGTACATGTACATGTTGAATCTTAACTGCAAATAGGTGGCGGCATCTTCAAATAGAATGGGCTCTTCAGCATAATATTCCATACAAAGGTGATAGATGATAAAAGCAGTTTTATTATACTAATTTCCATTGAGATTGGGATCAGGTAGTGCTCTATCAAAGACCGTTTTAGGCTTGCCCGTGTACCAGGTGATCACCTTAAAAACGGTGATCATGAAATTAATTTTAAGCGGTCTTTCTAAGTAAAACGTATCCTTTTTGAAAATGTCACATCTAGAATGCTCTGTGATCAAGAATTCAACATAAGGATCATTGAACATTTAAAATGTGCGTTGTTATCTGAGTTTTGTGGTCATTTAATTTTCATCATACGAGTCTTTAATGGTTTGTATTTTTTGAAGATTTTCGGCCACTTGAGCATCAAATTAAGGTTGAGTCATAGTACCCAGGCTCATAGCTTTATACATGGATTGTCTGCTAATTCCGTCTAAATGCTTGGCATCAATCAGTTGCAGCGCAATGGTCCGCTCTTGAGCAAAAGCTTGTGGGTTATTATGCACATCAATGATTATATGCAGTCTAGAGATTTGTGGAACATTTTCAAGATAAGTTAATTCTGATTTGGTTCTTGTGTTCGCAGTTCGATCAACATGAATTTGATTGCAGGCTTTATGACAAAAGCCACGAGTGTTGCATGCACCATATCTGATTTAGCAGGTGCACTATTGGACAAATGTAAAAGTACCTTATTCTAATTCAATGGAGGATACGCCGTTGTAGCTAATAACGGAAAACCGGTTAAGCTTCCACAGTGCCTTGGTGACCATTAATTTTTACCCTTGATAATTGATTATGGAAAGACACTTGTGGCCCTTTTGGAGGCAGTTGCAAGTATCGATCTGGTTGATATGGTTGGCATTGGGTCCCTAAACCGGCGCTAGATAATCCTGAACAAGTTAAGATTCTTATTAAGCTTGCTCGATTAAATCTTGTAGATCAATGTCATTGTCGTAATCATTTGCTAAAGAAAACATCATTTCTTAATCCAGTTCGGCTTGTTACATTGATAAGGGTTTTTAAAGGGAAGGTTGTACATAAGGTTATTAAGCAATGAGGGGTTTTAAAAGTAGAGGTTGCTTGTCATCCTAAATTTGTTTGATAGAGTCTTGATTTTGATTTTTGCCTTAGCCGATAAGCTAATCGGACAATAAGGGAAAATCCTCAATCTTGACATCTAAGGATGGGACATGTTGCACAAAAACCTTGGATTAAGTCATGTCTGCTACTTACTAAAAGACCAAAGTGGGAACTTTCTAATCTTTAGGTGAAACATAAATATGTTTGGTGAAAACTAATTTATTGAAATCTAAAAAACGAGTAGTCAATTTGGGGATGGTAGCATTTAGTGTTTTAAAGGTTATGCCAACTTTTGGTTTCAAGGCCGACACAAACAGGAATATGAAATATAAAATCAGATTCATTTTCCTTGCTTTAGATATAGTAGAGTAGACCGCAATGACTAATTCATCGAAGTCGGAAACTCCAGCCGGGAATGCCGGTTAGTCTTTACTATACAGTTTAACGTAGGACTCTACATATCTTTTATAGTCGAAATCAGTTTGATCATTGACAAAAAAGGCTACACACATGCAAGCATATATTTCAGTTTCATTGGTGGAAAATGCAAAGGATTTTGACGTACCAACGGTTATCTTCTGAGAAAACTTGGTTACGTAAGATGGAATATCAATTTGACCATCAACGGCTAAATAGTGTCCATAAATAACATTTGCTAAGTTCATAGCAGTTTCTTTGTCTCTCATGGAATCGTGATTCGGATCTAAGAGATGAGCAACAGAAATTATTGACTGTTTAACACCACCTTGTGCGTGTATAAACTTGGTTATTTATTAATTAGCCTTAGCCTCCACTTTACTACCGGTACCGCGAGTTGAATGTTAAGATGATCGCTATAAAGAATCCATATCTAGCATATCACGATAGTGCTATTGTTCGCCCTATTGTTCTTCTTCTTCTTCAAACTATTATTCTTCTTCATCTAGTTCAGATTATTCAGTATAATGTTCTTATTGCTAACTAGATTCTTCTTCTTCAACTTAATCCTTATCAGTGCCTGCTCCCGATGAACGGTCGCCACTAGAGATCGAATCGGTATCTTAATCTTCCTCATCTATGAACTCATTCTCGGAATCCATGAGTTCTCTACGACAACTGGGTTTAAATTATACTAAAAGTACATTTAACTCAAGGGCTAGCAAATTTCGTTCTGGATAAGAGACGTAGCCGTTTTCATGTTCGTATTGTTGGTGGAGATTGTACATATAGTAGGGAAATTTGTGCAAACTTGTGGTTTGAAGCAACTTATTGAGATGTTGCATTTGAAATTCATGAGCCTCACAAGTGTTAGGTTTACACTGATTGGTCTGGAATTAAGAAAATTCATGGCCCAAGGGCAAAGTTTTCTTATGCCATAAATAATAAGACGGTTTGCAGCCGCCCATTTCACAAGTTATGAGGAAGTATGCCATAGAACGCAAAATATCACTGATTTCATGTCCAAATTCTAAGGCATCGCATTATGCAGCTGTAAAGTCTGGGCGATAATAGTTGGTGTAACAAGAATTGTATATTGTTGAATGGTACCATATGTGGCAGAATAATTTTTCTAATTCAGCATTATATTGCCCATAGGAGTGTTCAACACCAAGATTTTTATCGTTGTCATACAGCGGTTCAAAATCAATTCCCATTGCCTCTACTAAGGGTATATTCAAAATATATCGATGCACATCCCAAAGTTCAGCTAGGGCATGTGATGGCATATATGGGTGATTGACGTCACCAAATCTAAGGTGACCATCGAGGAAAGCCTCGGTTTTATCCACATCAAATCTACATTCCATAAAGAAATCCATAGTATGTTTGGGATAAAATTCTACGAAACTGGACAAATGTTACTGACAACTTACATTCTTATCGAATAAGTCAGCTAATTTGGCTTCAGACATGTGTTGTAATAAAGAGGTAAGTAATTCTTAATCATCTCCTTTATTAGTCTATTTGAACAGCTCGTAGTAATAACGCTCGTACTGGGGAAGTTGATCGACGGAAGTGCCATCGATACATCGCGCTAGTGCACAACACAATAAGAGCTAGCAAGCTTCTTCTGTGTTGGTTTCATCTCCGTAACCTGTTTTACATAGTAGAGGTGAAAGATAAGAGTTGGGGGGTTGGGTTTTAAAAGATTAATCCATGTTTTTGGTAAGTAAAATTTTATATTCAACGGCTATTTTGTAAACTCTGTCGTTAGACTATAGGCACCTTAAAATGGCGAGACAGCTTGTGTCCCTATTTAAAGTTGAGTTATAACGTAGTAGGAACGTTTCGGGTTACACCCGCC
>Ga0265602_1000033_pt1 | contig 14219 bp, 13 predicted proteins | sample saktaT_6_FD_197242 | JGI IMG/M metagenome (GOLD analysis project Ga0265602, IMG submission 197242) | Metatranscriptome of saline water microbial communities from Sakinaw Lake, British Columbia, Canada - sak_2013_6_6_36m (Metagenome... | ecosystem: Environmental > Aquatic > Non-marine Saline and... | reverse complement strand
CGCACGAAGCACGTCATCGAAGGTGTCCTTGTGACGTTGATGGCCTTGGTGGTGAGCCACAGCCAATAGATGCAGATCGTGGTTACCGAGTACAGCTATAGCTGCCTCTCCAAGGTCTCGTATCAAGCGCAATACCGCTGCCGAGGCAGGGCCGCGATTCACTAGGTCGCCTACCAGCCATAAACAATCGTGTGATGGATCGAAGGAGATGTGGTCGAGGAGCCGTCGCAGGGAGTCGTAGCATCCCTGAAGGTCACCAATGGCGTAGACGGCCAAAACAGCGACCTTTTTAGTGGAGGGTATGGGGAACTGACATGGTGAAGGGGGGGATATTGGCATCAAACTCTACCCCGTCGTCCGCCGTCATGTGATAACTGCCGTACATGCTTCCCACGGAGGTTTCCAACAGTGCTGCGCTGGTGTACTGAAAGCTTTCCCCGGGACGAAGATACGGCTGTTCCCCTACGACCCCATGACCACGTACCTCCTGGACTTTGCCGGTGGCATCGGTAATGACCCAGTGACGAGACAGGAGTCGAACAGGCACGTTGCCTTCGTTACGGATGGTCACGGTGTAGGCAAAAACGAAGCGAGATATCGCAGGAAAGGATTGCTCTGGGACGTAGATACTTTGAACCCCAATCTGGAGGTCATAGCGTAATTGTTCGTTCATAAAAAAGGCTCAGTTCTGATGAAAACGCTGCGCGAAAAGCACCTGAATACGCACAAGTAGCTAGGAACAGAGCAGTAACGCGAGGAGGTATCTTTGAGCGTGTTGGGAAAGAATAGCGAGACTAAAAAATGCCGGTCTTTCCCGGCTGTCAGCCCGTAGGGGCACTTGGCTTGCGCCAATTAAAGTCTTCTCGCCCAGACAGGAAGGTCGTTCAGGTTAAGGATTGGGTCTTGTACCGTCTCGACTGTTATTCCCTTCACCGTCAGAGCCTGGAACTGAAGAAGCATTCCAGGGTGACTCGCTTTCGCTTCACTCCCTGTCGGCTGCCTTTCGGCGGGCGGGATGAATCTCAAACTTTCGAATGGGCAAAAAGTCCTGCTAATTCAACAAGTTAGGCGGCGATTCAACACAAACGACAAGTGACTGCGGTTACTTGGCGGGTGCGGTGGTAGGAGGCGCTGGGGGCATCATCATCGGGGCCGGATAGCCATAACCTGGATAGCCGCCGCCGTAGCCTGGATAGCCACCGCCGTAGCCATTGCCATAGCCATTGCCATAGCCATAGCCATTGCCGTAGCCATTGCCGTAGCCATTACCATAGCCGTTACCATAGCCATTGCCTCCGCCGTAGCCATTTCCGCTAAAGCCCATGCCGAAGTTCATACCGCCACTGCCGTAACCACTGCCATAGCCATTACCGCTACCGTTACCCATCATGTCATTGCCCCAGCCACCACCACCTGGACCACCGCCCCAAGGACCACCGCCCCAGGCATTGGCAGGCATGGAGATAAGGCTGCTAGCACCCAGCAGTGCAGCGATAGCGACTGATTTTGTCAAATTTTTCATGAAAAAAACCCCATCGATTGCAGATTGGTAAGTGACGTGGTCATTAGTTTTGTCTAATAAACCACAAAAATAATTCTATCAACTGTCAGAATATTATGACGTACCTATTCTACTACCTTCCAGACTATTTTCCGCACTACCTCCTTGGGGATACCGATAGTTATAGTGCGTAATCTTTGTCAGTTTTAGTGTCCAGACCTTATCCGCAAGGCTTGGACATCTGCGGATACCGGCGCGTTTCAACGAATGCGAGGGTCCAATTTGCCGGAGATGTACTGCTTGGTCATCACTTCTAGAGATACGGGCTTGATCTTCGACGCCTGACCGTTGCTGCCGAAAGCCAGGTAACGCATCTTGCAGATCTCCCTCATAGCCTTAGTAGATGCCTTGAGGTATTTACGAGGATCAAATTCCTTGGGGTTTTCTGCCAGGAATTTCCGAATAGCACCGGTCGAGGACATCCGCAAATCAGTGTCAATGTTGACCTTGCGTACACCATGCTTGATACCTTCTTGGATCTCCTCCACAGGCACACCGTAGGTTTGGCCCATATCACCACCATAAGTGTTGATGATGTGCAACCAATCCTGGGGAACAGAGGATGAGCCGTGCATCACCAGATGGGTATCGGGGATACGAGCGTGGATATCCTTGATTCGTTGGATGGCCAAGATATCACCGGTGGGAGGACGGGTGAACTTGTAGGCACCGTGAGAGGTACCAATGGCGATGGCAAGGGCATCTACCTTGGTATCACGAACAAAACGAGCGGCCTCTTCAGGGTCGGTGAGGAGCTGCGAGTGGTCCAACGTGCCCTCGGCACCTCCACCGTCTTCCTCGCCGGCAAGACCCGTTTCCAGAGACCCAAGGCAACCTAGCTCACCTTCTACCGATACGCCACAGGCATGGGATAACTCCACTACCGAACGTGTTACTCGTACGTTGTACTCGTAATCCGCCGGGGTCTTCATGTCATCCTTGAGCGAACCGTCCATCATCACCGAGGAAAAACCCAGCTGGATGGAACGGAAGCACACTGCGGGGGAAGACCCGTGGTCCTGGTGCATACAGACCGGAAGGTGAGGCCACTGCTCGATAGCGGCCTCGATGAGGTGACGCAGGAAAGGTGCGCCGGCATAACTGCGTGCGCCTGCGGAAGCCTGGACGATAACGGGGCTATCTGTCTCGTCTGCTGCCTCCATAATCGCATGCATCTGTTCCATATTATTGACGTTGTAAGCGGGTACGCCATAGCCATATTCGGCGGCGTGGTCTAACAATTGACGCAGAGCAATGAGAGCCATGATATCTCCTGAGTGAGGGGTTGCCTAGGGACGGCGGTTGAGACTATCCAAGATACAGAAATTAAATCAAAAGCCTAAATCAAAAGATTAAATATTTTTCTTTTATATTAAAGAAAAAATTTTTTAATCTTTGTGATCTGATGTTTTTTCCTTATCGGAACTAATTTTCCAGAGGAGTGACCAACTCACCCACGCGCACGATCTTCATGGCGTTGGTGCCTCCCTGGACACCGATGAGATCGCCTTTGGTGATAATCGCCAGATCACCATCCTGCAATACGCCACGCCGGACCAGTTCTCCCACGGCCTCTAGATTCACCCGGGAATGATCCAGGGTAGAGATGGAAAAATTAATAGGGTAGACGCCTCGATAGAGCGTAATCTTGCGTTGCGTCTCCATGTGAGGAGTTAACGCATAGATGGGAATGTTCGAGATAATTCTCGACATCCACAAAGGAGTGGAACCAGATTCAGTCAAGGCGATGATCGCTTTGACTCCTAAACGATTTGCCGTATACATGGCGGCCATGGCGATGGCTTCATCGGTTCGGGAAAAGTTTTGATTGACCCAGTAATCGGTAGCCATAGACAGGTGTTGTTTTTCGGCTCCGCGACAGATCCGATCCATGGCGGCCACAGCTTTGTCGGGATAGCGACCGACGGCGGTCTCCGCCGATAGCATTACCGCATCAGTCCCATCCAGGACCGCATTGGCCACATCAAAGACCTCAGCACGGGTTGGAATCGGGCTGTGGATCATGGACTCCATCATCTGAGTGGCGGTAATAACCACTTTGTCCATATTGCGAGCGCGATGGATGATCTTCTTCTGCACGCCGGGTAGTTCGGCATCGCCGATCTCTACCCCCAGGTCGCCACGGGCAATCATCACCCCGTCCGAGGCAGAGATAATCTCGTCTAGGGCAGTGAGTGCCTCGGCCCGCTCAATCTTGGCGACGATTCCGCCATGACCACCCGCAGCGCGCAAAAGAGCACGTGCCTCATCCAAATCCTTCGCGGAGCGTGGAAAAGAGACGGCCACGTAATCGGCCCGGAGGGCAGCGGTGGCCCGAATATCGGCACGGTCTTTGGCGGTAAGGGCTGGTGCGGAGAGTCCACCTCCTTGGCGGTTGATACCTTTGTTGTTAGAAAGTTCTCCACCCACCACAACGCAGGTCCGGATCGTAGAACCTTCGACAACTTCGACTTGCAACACGATGCGCCCATCATCCAGCACCAGAATATCGTTGGGATGTACATCTTGTGTCATCTCCTTGTAAGCAAGTCCAACCCGTTCTTCAGTGCCCTCATTTCTTCCCAGGGAAGTATCCAGGGTGAAGCAGTTTCCTTCCTTGAGTTCTACCTTCCCTTCCTTGAAACGATCAATCCGCAGTTTGGGACCTTGTAGATCCGCCAACACGGCCACTTCTCGTCCCTGGGCACGAGCAATCGTTCGTATGAGTTCGGCGGATGCGGCGTGGTCTTCGGCGCGTCCGTGAGAGAAATTGATACGGACAACATCGACACCCGCACGAATCATGCGCTCTAGCGCTATTGGGTCGCTGACGGCCGGTCCCAGGGTGGCGACAATTTTGGTTCTTCTGTACAAGGGTTTTGTTCTTTTTAGCGTAGACGGTAAGGAGGACATTGGCCGTCGTTGTAACGACAATCAGCCCCGGGCGCGCTCTTCTAGGATGGCCACGGCCGGAAGCGTCTTGCCTTCCAAGAATTCCAGGAAGGCACCACCGGCGGTCGAGATATAGGACACCTTGTCGTAGATACCGTACTTCTGGATGGCCGCGATGGTATCGCCACCACCGGCCAAGGTGAAGGCCTTGGTAGTCGCAATGGCTTGGGCGATGACTTGGGTGCCGGCGCTGAATTGGTCAATTTCGAACACGCCTACCGGGCCGTTCCAGACCACGGTGCCTGCGGCCAGAATGATCTCCGCCAGGACCTGAGCACTCTCGGGACCGATATCGAAGATCATGTCATCATCGGTCACACTGGCAGCGTCTTTAATCACCGCTGGCTCAGCGGCATCGAATTTTTTTGCCCACTACCACGTCAACAGCGATGGGGATGCTGGCACCACGTGCCGTCATTTTGGTCGTAAGCGCCGCAGCAATATGTACTAGGTCATGTTCGCACAGGGATTTGCCGACATTGTGGCCGGCCGCCTTGAGGAAGGTATTTGCGATACCACCACCCACCACGAGCTGATCGACCTTATCAGCCAGTGATTCCAGCACAGTGAGTTTGGTAGAGACCTTAGACCCGCCCACAATCGCTACCATCGGTCGCGCAGGATTGGCCAGGGCCTTTTCTAGGGCTTCCAGTTCCTCCGTCAACAGCAACCCCGCACAGGCAATCGGTGCGAATTTGGCTACACCATGGGTAGAACCTTCGGCGCGGTGTGCGGTACCAAAAGCATCCATGACGAAGACATCGCACAGGGCAGCATATTTCTGAGCGGTTGCATCGACATTCTTCTTTTCTCCCTTGTTAAAACGGACGTTTTCAAGCAATACCAATTCACCCACCGCGACCTCGAATCCGTCATCTACCCAATCTTTAATTAGACGTATGGGACGGCCGAGTTTTTCGGAGATATTTTCCGCGACGGGTTTTAAGGAATTCTCTTCGGAGTATTCACCTTCCACCGGGCGGCCGAGGTGGGAGGTTACCATTACCCGCGCACCAGCATTAAGCGCATATTCGAAGGTACGCAACGAGGCGCGGATTCGTGCGTCTGAAGTGACCTTGCCATCTTTCACTGGCACATTGAGGTCGGCGCGAATCAATACACGCTTGCCGCGCAGGTCGAGGTCGGTGATTTTAATGACTGACATAGGATGCGATTCTCTAAAATTGAATAATTAGAACAGGTTTTTAGCCAGGGCTACGGGATAGTTTGGATGTCGCGGATTCACCAACACTGCATGTCGGTGTGGATCGACGATCAAATCCATCGCTTCGAGCGGGATCACGCCCAATAAAGGCTCATCACCCAATACGACTGCCTCGGTCACATACGTTCGATTTTCCCAAGCAATCTCAATCGGAGCAATTTTTGGAACTTTGCGCTGGTGACCATCGGCTAATGTAACGATTTGTTTACTCACTTCTGTGATATCGAAACCTAGCTGAACGGCAATCTCTTCCGTCACGCACAGGAAAGTTGCACCAGTGTCCACCAAGGCATTCACCTGGATCGATTTCTGACTGAACAGATTGGTCAGTCGTAATGTCGCGTAGGTCAAGCCCATTTCTAATTTCCTGACTGAAATATGGATGCGCCTTCCCTGGCGCTACTCCCGCAGTCGAAACCATAGACTTGGGATTTACTTATTTGGCAGCCATCAACACCATTGTGGTATCGAGCATCCGATTGGAGAAGCCCCATTCGTTATCGTACCAGGACAGGACCTTGACCAAGGTACCGTCCATAACGCGGGTCTGGCTGGCGTCGTAGGTGGAGGAGACGGTAGAGTGATTGAAATCCGACGACACTAAGGGCTGGTCGTTATAGGCCAGAACACCTTTCAGGTCGCCCTCAGAGGCAACCTTGAGGAGGCTATTGATCTCCGCCTTGGAGGTGGGTCGTGCTGCCACGAAGGTCAGATCTACCACGGAGACATTGATGGTGGGTACGCGCATGGCAAAACCATCAAGTTTGCCATTGAGGTCGGGCATGACTAGACCTACCGCAGAAGCGGCACCAGTCTTGGTGGGGATCATGTTCTGGACTGCGGAACGGGCCCGATACAGATCACTGTGATAAACGTCGGTCAGGACTTGGTCGTTGGTGTAGGAATGGATGGTGGTCATCAAACCGCGTACCAATCCAATGACATCGTGTAATGGTTTAATTAGAGGGGCCAGGCAATTGGTGGTACAGGATGCGTTGGAGATTACCTGGTGCTCGGCCCTGAGTATCTGGTGATTGACGCCGTACACCACCGTGGCGTCACACTCATTCTTGTCCGCTGGGGAGGAAATAATTACCTTCTTGGCACCCGCAGCAATGTGAAGCATGCACTTGCTCTTGGTACGGAAGATCCCGGTACATTCCATTACCACGTCAACGCCCAATTCGCCCCAGGGCAATTTGGTGGGATCACGCTCGGAGAAGGAACGGATACGATCACCGTTAACTACCAGAGAATCTCCATCTACAACCACTGTGCCATTGAACTTTCCATGCACAGTGTCATAGCGGGTGAGATGAGCATTGATGTTGGCATCGCCGAGATCGTTGATAGCGACAATCTGAATTTCATGGGTACGACCTGATTCGTAGAGTGCGCGCAGGATATTGCGACCGATGCGGCCGTAGCCGTTGATGGCGATCTTAATAGCCATTTAAGTTCTTCTCCGGGAGAGGTAAGGGTCAGTAGGATTAATAGAACAATAATCTAATTGCATTTCTCCCCTCTCCTTCGAGAAGAGGGGATTTTTCGTTTTTCACAACTGTTTATAACAATTCCAGCACGGCATTCGTCACTTTTTCCACAGTGAAACCGAAGATCTTAAACAAGATCCCTGCCGGTGCCGATTCACCGAAGCGGTCGATACCGATAACACGTCCGGTGGTACCTACGTATTTGTACCAACCGCCACTCACCCCAGCCTCAACTGCCACACGTGCCGTAACCGCAGCAGGCAGGACCGATTCACGGTAGGCAGCATCTTGATCGTCGAATACGGTGGTGGCAGGCATAGATACCACGCGTACCCGCCGTCCTTGTCCGGCGAGAACCTGCTGGGCGTCCATCGCTAGTTCTACCTCAGAACCCGTAGAAATAAGGATTGCCTCAGGAGATCCAACGCAATCGGATAACACATAGCCACCTCGGCGGATATTCGCCAGCGTTTCCGGGCTACGTGCCTGGTGGCGCAGGTTTTGACGCGAAAATATGAGGCAACTCGGCCCGGTGCGGTGGGAGATCGCTTCTTTCCAGGCCACCGCCGATTCAACTGCATCGCACGGCCGCCATACCTGCATTCCAGGAATGAGGCGTAACGTTGCAATCTGTTCCACAGGCTGATGAGTAGGACCGTCTTCCCCCAAACCAACGGAGTCGTGGGTGTAGACGAAAAGACTCGGCACCTTCATTAGTGCCGCCATCCGCAAGGCGTTACGTGCGTATTCGGAGAACATCAGAAAGGTCGCACCGTAGGGGATAAATCCTCCGTGGAGAGCGATACCGTTCATCAGTGCCGACATGCCAAACTCGCGCACGCCGTAGTAAAGATAATTACCGTCGGAGACGGTACTGCTCACACCACGTGATCCCTTCCACAGCGTCAGATTCGATCCTGCGAGATCTGCCGATCCGCCCAACAATTCAGGCAGCAGGGGACCGTAGCCGTTTAGGGAATTCTGGGAGGCTTTACGTGAGGCGATGGTCTCGCCCTTTGCGACTACTGCTGCGATAAAGGCATCTGCCTTTTCGTCAAAGTCTGTCGGCAAGGCACCACGTAAAACGCGACGCTCAAATTCAAGGGCTAATTCCGGATAGGCAACACGATAGGCATTAAAGCGAGCATCCCAGTTATCTTCCTGCTCTCGACCTTTGGCGCGGGCATCGAATCCCTGATAAACGGCGGAAGGGATATCGAAAGGCGGATGGGTCCAGCACAGATTTTCGCGGGTGGCAGCAATCTCGGTATCTCCCAAGGGAGCACCATGACAGTCGTGGCTACCGCAAAGATTCGGGGCACCGTAACCAATGACCGTCTTGCAACATATCAAGGAGGGCTTGTTGTTGACCGAACGGGCCTCATGGACAGCCTGCGCGATGGCCTCCGCGCTGTGACCGTCTACTCCTGGTACCACGTGCCAGCCATAGGACTGGAAGCGCTTGGGGGTATCGTCGGTGAACCAGCCTTCGATGTGACCGTCGATGGAAATACCATTGTCATCGTAAAAGACAATGAGCTTGCCGAGACCAAGGGTTCCCGCGAGGGAACAGGCCTCGTGGGAGATACCTTCCATCAGACAACCGTCACCCAGAAAGACGTAGGTGTAATGGTCAACGATGGCGTGTCCAGGTTGGTTAAACTGACCAGCGAGGATCTTTTCGGCGATGGCCATGCCTACTGCGTTGGCAACACCCTGTCCCAGCGGGCCGGTAGTGGTCTCTACTCCTGGGGTATAACCATATTCGGGGTGACCGGGGGTCTTGGAATGCAGTTGACGGAAGGACTTGAGATCGTCGATGGACAGATCATAGCCGGAGAGGTGCAGTAGGCTGTAGATGAGCATGGAGCCGTGGCCGTTGGAGAGGACGAAACGGTCACGATTAACCCAGCGCGGGTTGTTCGGGTTGTGGTGGAGGAAATCATTCCAGAGCACCTCTGCGATATCGGCCATACCCATGGGGGCGCCAGGGTGTCCGGATTTGGCCTTCTGAACCGCGTCCATAGAGAGGACACGGATGGCGTTGGCAAGCTCTCTACGGGACGGCATCTAGAACTCCTGCGGTAATTTTCGGTATTTGGGTGGGTGTTCAGGCAATATTGACACATGTTTCGCGTGACCTTTGTTCGTCATCAGTTTTCCGACAGACAGGGCCATGGTCAAAACGAGTATCAAAATCTGCGCTCAGTTCGTGACAAGAAAACTAGTGACTTAATAAGTATTCGTCCATTCTGCGTTAAAAAATGCAGTATAGGCAACCGTTCACATTGGTTATCCCACACTTCCCATCATCAATTTTCAGATCTTCGATCGTGGTAACGATAATTCTTCCCCACGAGGAAACAACCGATTAGCTGATTTTCTAGCGATCAAGGGAAGCAAGGGGATAATCGGCGGACTTTTTTTCCCCTCATCAAGAGATATACCATAGCCCATTAGGCGCTTTACAGAAGGGGGGGGAAATCGTCGATATTTCCTGATGCTTCTCGGGCAGCAAATTCCATCAGATAGTTACGCCATATAAGGAAGGTTTCTGGGTCCGAAGCCGCCACAATCGATCGTCGTGCTAGGTCGGCGTGAAAAACCTGTTCGCCATCGAGAGTCAGGGCTTGTCCCCCTTCAGCAAGCAACAAGACCCCCGCTGCGTAGTCCCACAGCGCTTGGCCACCATGGAGATAGAGATGCACTCGACCCGCAGCAAGCCAGGCCCACTCCAAAACGCAGCTGCCGAAGTTGCGTTGAGAACTGTATGGAGGGTGGTAGACAAGATATTTGGCTAGGGATGGCGATAGACGTTTGAGCTCGATAGCGGCCAAACAATCCTGCATTGCGGGAGATCTCTGGTAGAAATCCTGCGTAGAAATTGCGTTTTCATGATCACTGTTCGCCGCACCACTTGATGGAGCAACCCATGCTTGGGGTTTGGTTGACAGGTCCCATTCCTGTGGAAGCAACTTGTTTCATTGCTTCAAACAGTTCACGGGGAGCATCGAACGGCGCGGTCTCCTTGCGGCTGGCATCCAAACGACCTCGGTACTGGAGTTCGAGGGCTGCGTTGTAACCAAAAAAGTCGGGGGTACACACCGCTCCGTAGGCGCGGGCAACGTTCTGGGTTTGGTCGTAGAGGTAGGGGAAGGGAAAGACGTACTCTTGCGCCACTTGCTGCATGTTGTCGAAGGAGTCTTCGGCGTAGTCAGTGGGGTCATTGGACATGATGGCAACAGATCGGATGCCATGGCCCAATAGTTCCCGAGTGTCACGCACGAGGCGCTCGCGGATGGCCTGGACATAGGGACAGTGGTTGCAGATGAACATGATAAGCAACCCTCGCGCCCCACAGCACTCTTGGAGGGTCCATATCTTGCCATCTATCCCAGGTAGGGCAAAGTCCACAGCGGGACGGCCGAACTCACAGAGGGGAGTCTCCATGCGAACCATCGTCAACCTCGCTAATTGCTCGATAGAAAAAGGTGAAACAGCTTATAACCATTTCGCCACCTTGGCTCCTGCCCCATCAGGATAGAGATAGAGGGCAGAAGGGCTATAACGGTCATTCGGCTAGGCTAAACACGAAAAAATTGAATTATTCTCTAAAAAGGCCAATAATTCTGCCGTCGGAAATTTTATTGGTACCGTTCTTGATAAATATCAAAACCTAACTACATGACTAAGGAGTTATTACGATGGTCCATACGCTTCCCGCACTACCCTATGCCAAGAATGCTCTCTCACCTCATATGTCTGCGGAGACCCTAGAATATCACTATGGCAAGCATCATCAGGCCTATGTTACCAACCTCAATAACCTAATTCCGGGAACAGAATTTGAGAACCTGTCTCTGGATGGAATTGTGATGAAGGCCAGTGGTGGGATTTTCAATAATGCTGCCCAAGTCTGGAATCATAGTTTCTTTTGGAATTGCCTCTCTCCTCAGGGTGGTGGTGCTCCAACCGGTGCTTTGGCTGCCGCTATTGATCAGCGCTTTGGTTCTTTTGCCGCATTCAAGGAAGAATTTGCTAAGACGGCTGTTACCACTTTTGGTTCTGGCTGGGGATGGTTGGTAAAGAATACTGATGGTTCATTGGAACTCATGAGTACTAGTAATGCCGGTACCCCGATGACCTCCGGTAAAAAGGCACTGCTCACCTGCGATGTTTGGGAACACGCCTACTACATCGATTACCGTAACCTGCGCCCGAAATTCGTGGAGGCATTCTGGAATTTGGTCAACTGGCAGTTTGTAGCGAATAACTTTAGTTAAGGAATAGGAAATCCGTTTAATTCGGAAACCGTCTGATAAGACTCAAGGTTGGGTTGCGAAGTATCGCAACCCAACCTCCGCGACTTGAAAATATTAATGGAGAAAAGTTATGACGATGGTCTTTCGTATATTGTTAACGTTGTGCTGTCTTGTATTGTCGATAAACTGCTATGCGGATAGAGTGATTGGTGTAGTGTTGGGAGTAATTGGAGAAGCGAGAATTCAGCATGGAAATAAGCAGATCGACGTACAACGCGATACTCCAATTTTCGTGCAGGATGAGATTACTTCTGGAGCAGAAGGCGCTCGCGTGCAATTACGATTTAATGACGGTACGCTAACGACTTTGGGAGAAAATACGACGTTTCGAGTCAATAAATTTCGTTATCAATCAAAAGCATCGACCACAAACCAGGCACAATTTAAGTTGCTCAAAGGAGTCTTTCGTACAGTGACTGGATGGTTATTAGAGAAATCCGGTTCACGTTATTCAGTGATTACACCTGCAGGTACGTTAGGCATTCGTGGTACCGATTTTTGGGGAGGATATCTGTCGGAAGACAACGTGGATGTGTTGTTAATTTCCGGTAAGCATGCGCTAGAAGTAAGCAACAAATACGGTAGTGTGTCGTTAAATAAGGCGGGGGAGGGTACCACGTTAACAAAAGATTTTGCGGCACCAAAACTTAAAGTTTGGCCAGAAACCAAGGTGCAAAAGGCAATGGCAACCATTGCGTGGCCAAATGGTGATGTACATATATCGGAAAAACAAAAATATTGACAGAGAAATACCATGATTATTAGTTGGCTATTATTCCCCTATTATTGAATAGGTAGGGTAAATATTCGGCCTCCTCATCCCCATGATGCGGACAGTGGGCTGGCCGGGCCTTGACCATCGTTTCGTCAGAAACCAGACTGGTGTGGCCCTTGTCGTGTTATGGTCCCGATCTTCGAGTAGCAGCACGCGCTATGGAGCTACGATCGCGTCTGGTCAAGGTTAATGCTGAGGAGAGCCAGAATTGGCCGCCCGCCACAGCATTCGCAGTATTACCCAGCCTAGTGTTGTTTCAGGGCGAACGCGAGGTGGCACCTGCCTCTGGAGCCATGGACCTGGGACGGCTTCTTGCCGGACTCGACAGTACCTATAATCGCGAACGCCTCCCCTCCCGTCACCTTTCAGAAAGTGTCTACCATGGTCAACGAGAATACCAAAAGCCCAGAGGGCCAGTTTCAGATCCAGAAAATCTACGTCAAGGATCTCTCCTTTGAGACCCCTAACTCACCTAGTGTTTTCATGGATCAGCACCGGCCAGATGTGAATGTGCAACTCGATACCTCCGCGCAGAGCCTCGACGCCCAGAACTTTGAAGTGGTGATCTCGATTACCGTCACCGTGAAGGTTGGAGAGCGAACCGCCTACTTGGCGGAGGTCAACCAGGCAGGTGTTTTCACGATCAGCGGGGTTCCGGAACAACACCTGGACCAGATGCTCGGAGCCTTTTGTCCAACGATCCTCTTTCCGTACGCTCGGGAAGTGATTTCCGATCTTGCCATTCGTGGTGGCTTTCCACCGTTGTTGCTTGCTCCAGTGAATTTCGACGCCGTTTACTTGCAACGCCTCCAACAGCAGGCAGCCCCTGGCAACGCTTAATCCACTTTTCATGAGCGCAAACAGCCCCATAGCAGTCTTGGGTGCCGGTTCTTGGGGATCGGCGCTGGCTATTTTGCTTGCCCGTAACGGTCATCCGGTTTGGTTGTGGGGCCGAGATCCAGCGCGCATGCTCGCGTTGGCCGAGACCCGAATCAACCTTTGGTATCTTCCGGATACACCCTTTCCAGACAATCTTCTCCCGACAAGCGATCTGGATGCCGTCCTCGCAGCCACATCCGAGCTGTTGCTGGTGGTACCGAGTCACGTTTTCCGGAGCACCCTAGAAGCCTGTGCGGTACGTCGTACCGCCGACCTGCGTCTGGCTTGGGCCACCAAAGGGCTAGAACCAGGCACTCAACGACTTTTTCACGAGGTGGCTGCCGAGGTTTTGGGGCCGAATACCCCTACTGCGATTATCTCTGGCCCTTCCTTTGCCAAAGAAGTAGTGGCGGAATTGCCCACAGCAGTTACTGTGGCTTCGCGTTTCCCGGACTATGCCCAATGGTTGGCCGGTTGTTTGCGTAATACAAGATTCCGACCCTATACCTCAGACGATGTGGTGGGGGTACAGGTTGGTGGGGCGATAAAAAATGTGCTGGCCATTGCGGCAGGTATCGCCGATGGCCTAGGTTTTGGGTCCAACGCTCGAGCGGCACTCATCACCCGAGGACTTGCCGAGATCATACGTCTTGGTGAAGCGTTGGGCGGACGGCGAGAAACGTTTATGGGGCTGGCAGGTCTCGGCGATTTGGTGCTTACCTGCACGGACGATCTTTCCCGTAATCGCCGATTTGGTCTGCTCATCGGTCAGGGGCAAGGGGTTAGTGAAGCACTGCTAGCCATCGGTCAGGTGGTTGAGGGATTCGGTACCGTTCGCGAAGTAGCGGCCCTAGCGCAGCGGTTGGGGGTAGAGATGCCCATCACAAATCAGGTACTCGCCGTTCTTCACGCGAACCATGATCCTCGGGCGGCAGTACAGGCCCTGTTGGCTCGGGCATTGCGGCCAGAGTCAATCACCCCTCGACCCTACGGGATCGAGGGGCTTGTGAGG
>Ga0265602_1000030_pt1 | contig 14302 bp, 18 predicted proteins | sample saktaT_6_FD_197242 | JGI IMG/M metagenome (GOLD analysis project Ga0265602, IMG submission 197242) | Metatranscriptome of saline water microbial communities from Sakinaw Lake, British Columbia, Canada - sak_2013_6_6_36m (Metagenome... | ecosystem: Environmental > Aquatic > Non-marine Saline and... | reverse complement strand
ATCGAGTTCTCTGATGCCAAGTCTTTGTGACATTTCTGAGGGTGATGTATTGCATTTCCTAATAGCATTCATCATGATTAGCGCCATAGACTGAAGAGGCGACCTTGCATCGTTGTAGTTGTACGTACACTGCTCAAACACCTGCTTCTATCTCTAGTATCTACCTACACCCTACCTAAATGGGTGGGTGTGATTATTGTGTTGCACGTTAGGATGCATTGGCCCTTTGGAATCGGTCAATCACTCCAGACTAAGACTCGGGCTTGTAGAGCACAACCTACGTCCGAGGATTGTGTCAGCCTAAGCCACAGATCATCCTGGCTACGTTGCAACGAAGTACACCATTGATGCGCTTCCTCGACTCTAAGCGCTGAAAGTATAGATGCAGACTACGGTTTTGGTAACCACGAAACAGTTTGCTGCAAGGTTCGCAAGAGCTAAAGCTGCTTTGCAACATCGACAAAGATTTTTCTATCCAAAGGGACGTAGAAAGCCGTCCTCTTTCCTCTCCGCCCTGAAAGGCGGGGTTTCTCTGGGACACTGATGAATCGTTCCTTTATTCTTCCGGTCGTGTTACTCATTCTACTACTCGTAATATTGAGTGCTGGGTTCCTTATGGATCCCAGTGAGGTACCATCTCCGTTTATCAATAAACCAGCACCAGCCTTCTCTCTTCTGGACTTTAAGAACCCGAACAAGACTTTGAGTAACCAAGATTTACTCGGAAAGGTGTGGCTTGTGAATATATGGGCCTCGTGGTGTACTTCTTGCCGTGGTGAGCATCCCTTGTTAATGGCGCTGGCACGATCCGGTAAGGTCTCTCTGCTTGGAATGAATTATAAGGATCGACGTGAAGATGCTCTGCATTGGTTGAATAGCGTGGGCGACCCCTACACCCTTATTGGTGCTGATACTACAGGCCAAGCGGGAACCGAGTGGGGCGCAGAGGGAACGCCAGAAAGTTTCCTCGTGGATCAGCAGGGTATAATTCGATTCGGACGGGCTGGCCCACTTAATCCCGATATCTTGAAAAATGAAATACTTCCTTTGATTGAACGCCTGCAAAGTGAACATCCTTCTTGAATCTATAAATTGCGGTATCTCTGACCATCTTTGTTGGAAAAACGATGCCATTAAAGAGAGCGATTGAGTAACCTAATGATTGCACTTGTTAATTCGTTTGCATTTGCCTTGCTGGTCACGACGGTGACTGTTTTCAGGTTTGGGGTGACCAAGAAATTGTGGATTGGGCTTTATTTTTTCTTTGTCCTTTCTGCATCTTGGGCGATCGATGTGCAGTTTTCAGCAGAAAACGCCGTCGGTATTGAGCTTGCTGTGGTGTTGTTGGCGATTTGGGTATTGTTTTCTATTGCCTTTATGGTAATTAGGAAACAGGAAAAGGGATAGAGATTTATTTGGTGTTGTAGATTGATGTATTGGTTATACGCAAATACCTGTTACATTCGTGCACAGGAGGGAATGTGTCTTGCCGTCCCAGTGTTTTGGGCTGACTGCACTTTTAGGAATCTGAAAATACCGCACACAAACGGTCCATAGCTTCTTTGAGAGTTTTCTCTCAAATAGGCTCCTGGCTCCGCGAGAGGGTATTTGGTTTTTATAAATTGTCTAACTCTGAATTGACACACAGCGATATCAGTTTTTGTTGCTCCCGTACAAGCGAAAGGACAAGGGGGTAGCCTTGACATGCATCGTTGGCAGAGTTGATAATTCCACGCGTCTTAACTTTATTTTCTGTCTGTTCTACTCGTTTGGGGGGAGACTTATGAGAAATGTGCGCATAAGCGCAATGTTGGCCACGGCCATTGGGCTCATGGTGCTGCAAGGTGCAAAAGCCGAGGATCGGGGGAGGGAGATCTTCGACGGTCTTTGTAATCGTTGTCATGGGGCGCAGGGACAGGGTATGCAGGGTTTGGAGGCACCGATCCTTGCTGGAATGCCCGCATGGTACGTAGAGGTGCAGTTAAAGAAGTTTCGTGAAGGGATTCGCGGCACTCACCCAAAGGATATGCCTGGGATGAGAATGCGTCCTATGGCAAATACCCTAAGGGAATCTGATGTGCCTATTGTTTCGGCACATGTGTTGAACATGCCAATTCAACAGGCTGTACCGAGTATCAAAGATGCTAATCTGGAAAATGGAAAAGCTGGGTTTGCGATGTGCGTTGGTTGTCATGGCACAGATGCGAAGGGAAATCAACAAATAGGTGCACCTCTTCTGGCGGGACTTAATGATTGGTATGTTCTCACTCAGCTTAAGAACTTCAAGGCAGGTGTTCGAGGCGGAGATCCCACACGAGATGCGCAGGGAGCGTCGATGCGAACCATGGCAGCTACGCTCAGTGACGAGGCGATGAAAGATATCGCCGCATACCTTCAATCGTTGTCCAGAAAATAAAAGGGTTGATACTTATGAGTCACCACGAGAGCGAAGCAAAGGAGCCGAGCGCGCCAGAGCTGGCGAAGAAGATCTTTCTCTATACGGCTGCGGGGGTCATTCTTTATGGCTTAGTCGTTGCGATCTTTGTGAGGTAATTGAGCCATGATGCAATACATTCTTCCAGAAGCATCTAGTTCTGCAGCCAGTATAGATTTTCTCATTGATCTGATACTGGCTCTCGGCGGTTTTTGGTTGATCGTCGCTGAGGGAGCGCTTTTCTACTTCATTTTCAAATACCGTCGTAAGGAAGGCGTTAAGGCGTTATACATTACAGGGGAAAAGCATGAAGAGAAGCGCTGGATCCATATCCCGCACAACCTCATCCTGCTGTGTGATGTGGTAATTATTGCCTTTGCCGTCAAAGTTTGGTACGACGTGAAGCAATTCCAACCACCGGCTGATGAAACAGTCCGCGTGATTGGCCAACAGTGGTCTTGGCGTTTCGTTCATCCAGGTTTGGACAAGGTGCTTGGTACTGCCGACGATGTCGAGACTGTCGACGAATTTCGTCTCAAGATAGGTACTACCTATCATTTCCAACTTGAGTCGGTCGACGTGCTACACAGCTTCTCGATACCTGCGTTTCGTCTCAAACAGGATGCGGTACCCGGTCGGGTAATTACTGGGTGGTTCAAACCTACGAGACTTGGTGAGTATGATTTCCAGTGCGCCGAGATATGTGGAATCGGACATGGAATCATGAGATCTCAGGTGTTCGTTGAGACACCCGAGGCGCATGACAAATGGTTGAAGGCGCACCAGCCTCATCCGCAGGTTGCTTCTGTTTCTAAGTGAGAGGAATTATGACTGCTTCCCATCCCGCCGAACACGGCCACGATGTAGTACACCATAAGCAAAGCTTTTGGGAAAAATACGTTTTCTCGACCGATCACAAGATGATCGGAATGCAGTATCTGTTCACCGGAATGTTCATGGCGGTGATCGGTGGCTTTTTTAGTTATGTATTTAGGATGCAATTGGCCTTTCCGGAACAGTCGGTTCCGCTCTTCGGACTCGTGACCCCAGCGATATACAGCTCCCTTTCGACCAATCACGGCACCATCATGATTTTCTGGGTGGCCATGCCGATATTGATCGCAGCCTTTGGGAATTACCTGATCCCTTTGATGGTTGGGTGCGACGACATGGTTTTTCCAAAATTAAACCGGTTGTCCTACCAGGTGTTTCTGTTGAGTTCGATCGTATTGATCATCTCGCTGCTTCTCCCGAATGGTGGTTTTGGTGGTGCATGGACCTCGTATCCACCACTTTCCTCCAGCGCTCAGTACAATCTGACCCCGTACGCGGCAACACTTTGGCTTCTAGCTGTGGCCCTTGAATTCGTTGCGTTTCTTATTGGTGGTATTAACTTCCTCACCACGGCGATGAATGCGCGTGCCCCCGGGATGAAAATGTTTGATATCCCGCTTATGATCTGGATGATTATTCTTGCAACCATCATGTTCATGGGTTCGGTGGGTCCGCTAATCGCGGGTGCGGTCATGTTGCTCATGGATCAAACTATCGGTACAGCATTTTTTGATCCTGTGCGCGGTGGCGATCCAATCCTATGGCAACATTTATTCTGGTTTTTCGGTCATCCAGAGGTCTACGTAGTCTTGCTTCCTGCCATGGGCATCGTCGCCGAGGTAATTACCGTTTTCTCGCGCAAGAAGATGTTCGGCTACAAAACGGTGCTCTATACCTCGATTGCCACGGGTATCATCAGCTTTTTCGTATGGGCGCACCATCAATTCGTTGCGGGTATTGATCCCAGAATGGCCAACGTTTTCACCGTTACCACGGTGATTATCTCCATCCCGATCGCTGAAATGATTTTTGTGTACATTGCAACGCTCTACGGTGGATCTATCCGTTTTACTACGGCGATGTTGTTCGCGTTGGGATTTCTTGCAGCCTTTTTGATCGGTGGTGTGACGGGAATTTTTCTCGGTTCTAGTGGATCGGATATCTATTTCCATGACACCTATTTCGTCGTGGCTCATTTCCATTACACCTTCTTCCCGATCTCCATCATTGCGGTCTTTGCGGGTCTGTACTATTGGTTCCCAAAGATGTTTGGCCGCTTCATGAATGAAACACTGGGCAAGATCCACTTCTGGGGGACGATCATCCCCTTCAACCTGATCTTCATACCATTGTTCTATGCTGGTGCGGCTGGTGCCCATCGACGCATTTACTCCTACGAGCACTTCCCTGAACTTGCAATTCCCAGCGTCCAAAATATGCAGATTATTGCGACGCGAGCGCTAATACTGTTGTTGTTGTTCCAGTTTGTGTTCGTCTTCAACTTCTTCTGGAGCATCTTCAAGGGTAAAAAAGCAGATGCGAATCCTTGGAAGGCCAATACACTCGAATGGCAAGCACCCTCGCCACCACCACATGGTAATTTCGCTGAACTGCCAACGGTCTATCGTGGACCGTACGAGTACAGCGTACCTGGCCGAGAGCTTGATTTCTGGCCGCAGAACGAGAAGCCCTAACCGTCAATTACGAGGAGAGATATAAAAATGACTGCGGCTACTCACGCTCCCGTTGCTACTGGTCGTAGCGCTACCGGGATTCCTACCGCTAAACTTGCAATGTGGTGGCTTCTGGCCTCTGAAATTGTTATTTTCGGCGGTTTGTTGGTTGTCTATATCATGCGTCGAGTGATGTTTGATCACTGGGCGGCATACGCAGAACACACCAACCTGATCGCTGGTTCGTTCAACACGTTCGCCTTGGTGACGTCAAGTCTTTTTGCCGTGCTCGCACACCAGGCGGCTGAAGCTAAAGACCACAAAAAGGCGTTCCCGTATCTTTGGGTGTCTATTCTGGGTGGATTGGTGTTCCTTATAATCAAATCCCTCGAATGGTCGAACGAGATTTCTCATGGCTTCACCATTACTTCCAATCTTTTTTGGTCGTTTTACTACACTGCAGCAGGCTTACACGGTCTGCATGTAATTGTGGGAATGGTGGCGATGGGTATTATCTCTATGGATGTTGCAAAGGGGAAAAATTTGCATCGGGTTGAGATCGCTGGGATCTATTGGTGCTTCGTGGAAGTTGTCTGGATCTTCCTTTTCCCCTTACTGTACATTGCGAAATAAGGAGGACTAATATAATGAACGAATTAGCCCATTCGCAGCCCCATCCGGTTGCTCGCTACATCAAGATCTGGGCTGTGATTCTGATCCTGTTCGGGATCAGCATCTCAGTTGCAATACTTAGCCACAACCGCCCATTGGTTTTATTCACGGCCTTCGGTATCGCAGTCGTACAGGCTTTCCTGGTAGCTGCCTATTTCATGCATCTTAACGTGGAAAAACGTTACGCATGGTATATCCTCCCCTCGATGGTCCTGGCGTTGGTGATGTTCTATGCAGGAACAATGGCGGACGTAAATCGTCCCTCTGGCCAGAACTGGGTTGCTACGGACACAATGCGTATCATCAAGGAACATGAAGGCCAACCTGCCGAACATTCAGGAGAGCACGGGGAGCACGGAAAATGAGTGCTGAAGCCCTCGCGGTATCGAGAAAGCCTATTATCTCCAATGCTGTCTTGGGAACCGTAATATTCGTCATCACCGAGGCAATGTTCTTTACTGCCTTAATCAGTGCCTATCTGGTCATCCGTGCCGGTGCCGGATTACGCTGGCTTCCACCGTCCGATGTACGGCTTCCGGTGGGAGCCACGGCAATCAACACCATCGCTCTGTTGATCAGTGGCGCATTGATGTTGTTGTCGGTCCGGTTGTTTGCTAAGGATTACGCAAAAGCCAGATGGGCGTTTATCGGATCCATGGTTCTGGGAATGGCGTTTGTTATTTTCCAGGGAAAAGAATGGGTCGGGCTGATTAGCGTTGGAATGACGATGGTTTCTGGTGTGTTTGGGGCGTGCTTTTTTCTTTTGATCGGGATTCACGGGCTGCATGCGGTGAGTGCGATTATCGCGATGGGTTATCTAGGGATTAAAGGTGTTCTCCAGATTGAACAATTGCAGGCAATGACAATATATTGGCTGTTTATCGTTATTATCTGGCCGCTCCTTTATCGGTTGGTCTACTTTTGAGAAGGAATTTGACAATGCGTAACGTCTGGGCACTTACTTTACGATTGTTATCTTTCTTTCTTTTGATGACTGTTGGGGATGTATTTGCGTGTGCTGTCTGTGGGGTTGCAACAGAGGCGTCACGTAAGGCGTTCATCTATTCAACGGCACTGCTTTCTGTGGTGCCGTTGGCTGCAATTGGTGGCTTTGTTTATTATTTGTTTAGAGTGAGTCACCGGAAACAGTAGGTAGAGTCTGCGTTCAGTCTCCATCCTCACCTCTCTTCTTGGAGAGGTGAGGGCGGAGTCTGAATCTGAGTGAATCACATCCGGACAATGTTCTTGGAATCAGACGAGTCGAGGTTGCAATGGCGTTTTTAGGTTTGGAGGTGTGGCAGCTTCCGGCGTTGAATGCGATATTTAATGCGGTGAGTGTGCTGTTCCTTTTACTCGCCTTCTTCTTTATTCGAAGGGGGCTTGTCAGGTGGCATTGGACGAGCATCCTGTTGGCTCTCACAAGTTCGATGCTTTTCCTGATTTCGTATTTGTTTTACCATTTCAACGTTGGACATGTACCTTATGGCGGCACCGGGTGGATCCGCTGGATTTATTTCGGAGTGCTGATCAGCCACACTGTACTGGCAACCGTTGTTTTGCCGATGATTGCAACGGCGATCTTTATGGCAGTACGACACCATCCACGTCATCCCACAATGGGTCGATTGACGCTAGCGACGTGGCTTTATGTGTCTGTGACAGGTGTTCTGGTTTTCTGGATGCTGCGCCCTTATGCCAACACTCACTTTGAGCAGTTGCACGCTACTACAGATGTGTCGGTACAGGCAGTTGCAGTAGTAGAGGTGAAAAAAAATGTCCGTTAGTGAATTCGGTCTGAGAAAAACCCAAGATTTTGACTGGCGACGCTATTTCGACCTTACCAAACCTAAGGTCGTGCTGTTGATCACCTTCACCGCTCTGGTAGGGATGTTGCTATCCTCCCCTGGAATGCTTCCCCTCTATACGCTGATTTTTGGTTTGCTGGGGATTACTCTCTCTGCAGCGGCCGGTGCTGCGCTAAATCAGGTAATCGATCAGCGCATCGATGCACTCATGGATCGTACTCGCTATCGTCCCCTGCCAACCGGCGATATAGATGCGCACCACGCCTCGATTTTTGTTGCAACACTAATCAGTGTGTCGATGTTGGTATTGGGCCTCTTGGTGAATTATCTCACCATGTTTCTGTCGTTTTCTGCATTTATTGGTTATTCGGTGATCTACACCGTCTACCTCAAACGAAGCACCCCCATGAATATCGTTTGGGGGGGAATTGCAGGTGCAATGCCACCCTTACTGGGTTGGACTGCGGCAACTGGCGAGTTAGCCTTAAACCCGTTGTTACTCGTCGCGTTGATCTTCGTTTGGACCCCACCTCACTTTTGGGCACTGGCCATTAAACGACGCACCGAATACGCTCGTGCAGGTATTCCTATGCTCCCGGTAACCCACGGTGTTGCTTATACCAAGTTGCAAATTCTGATTTACACATTGGTATTGCTTGTTGTGTCTTTGATACCGTTCTTTACTCATATGAGTGGCGTTCTTTATCTGGTAGGCACACTGGGTTTGGGTCTTGGGTTTGTTTACCACGCGGCCCGATTATTTACTGAGGAAGGAGACGAGCATGCAATGCCTACTTTTGCATACTCAATCTTCTATTTGACCGGCGTCTTCGCCATTTTGTTAGCAGATCACTATTTACAAACGATGGTGAAGTTATGGTAGCATCCGTGGTCGGCACAGTTTACTTATGTCGTGCCCCCATATTTCTTCGTCCCATTGGCTGTTTTCACCTACGATCATTCTTTGTCCTATGAAGAAAAAAACTTATTCCCTTATCGCAGCATTCGCCGCCGTACTTGCCTTTGCTGTTATTACCTTCGGTGCGTATGTGCGCCTGTCCGATGCAGGATTGGGTTGCCCAGATTGGCCGGGTTGTTATGGTCAATTAGCTGTGCCTGAAACTAAGGAGGCCATTGCAGAGGCCAACGCTGCTTATCCGCAACGTCATCTGGAACCTGCCAAGGCCTGGAAGGAGATGTACCACCGATATCTGGCCAGTGGGCTTGGGGTACTCATCCTACTGTTGGCGGCGGCCGCATGGATCTATCGTCGCAATGGGATCCCAGTGGTACTACCCACCGTCCTAGTTGCACTGGTCATTTTCCAAGGATTGCTTGGAATGTGGACCGTGACTCTATTGGTCAAGCCTCTTATTGTGACGACGCATTTGGTGGGGGGACTTGTCACTTTGGCGCTTCTTTGGTGGCTGGTGTTGCGTGTGGGGCAGTTGTTCATCGCTCCAGTCAATCCATCATTTGCCAAATTGCGTCACTGGATGTGGCTCGGATTGATTCTGCTCTCGCTTCAGATATTGCTTGGAGGTTGGACCAGCACCAACTATGCGGCAGCCGCCTGCATTGAATTCCCGACTTGCTACGCAGGGATATGGTGGCCGCCTACGGACTTCCACGAGGCCTTTACGATGTGGCGTGGTTTGGGCGTAAACTACGAATTCGGCGTGTTGGAGAATCCTGCCCGTACCGCGATCCATTTAATGCACCGCCTCGGAGCTTTGGGAGTACTCATCTATCTGGGTGTATTGTCGGTGCAAATTATGCAGCGTGCGACGAATGCTGCCCATGCTGCTATTGGCATGGTTCTGCATATCCTGCTACTTGTTCAGGTCGGTCTTGGCATTGCTGTTGTTCTTAATTATCGACAATTGCCGGTGTCGGTGGCTCATAATGGGGGAGCAGCCCTGTTGTTGCTCACTCTGGTGACTTTGGCCCATGTCTTGATGCCTTCCAAATCGGTTACCCCATCATCGACCACAGGGATTCATTCCTTATGAGTGGGGAAAAACCAGAGAGCATTGGTTTTCTCCGCTACGGATTCTTTGTCGTAATTACGGCTGCTACGATGTTTCTTATGTGGTTTGGGATGGATTACTTCGAACAAGAGTTGAAACCACCTGAGCTAGCAGCCGATTTGAAGAGTGGTACGCTTCTTCCTCAAGCAAAACCCCTTCAACCCTTTCTTCTCACAGATCAGGATGGCAAGACCTTTACCCTGGGAAATCTACGCGGGCATTGGACTTTCCTTGTCATTGGTTATACCTCGTGTCCAGATGTCTGTCCGACAATGATGTCCACCTTCAAGGCGATAGACCATCAGATCTCCTCCTTGGGGGGGAAATTGGCTGCAGACTTTCTGTTTGTATCCGTAGACCCAGAGCGCGATAGTTCAGAGAAAATAGGAAAATACGTGCATTACTTCAACCCGCGATTCTTGGGTGCGACTGGGACAAATGAAGAATTGCGTGCTCTCACGGGACAACTCGGTCTCCTTTTCCGGCGGGTGGAAAATGAGAAAACCCCTACGGGATATCTGATAGACCACTCGACCTCCTTCATGCTGATTGACCCCGATGCTGGATTGAGTGCTGTTTTTAGTTCGCCCCAGGATTCGCAACTTATCACTGAAGATCTTGCTACTATCACTGCCCGTTATCAATTATTGGCTGGCAAAGACTAAGTTTCTTCCCGATGTCGTAGGTTTAGATAATGGGTCGCGAAATCAACAGAAAAACCGCTTGAAACCCCACGGCTTCAGCCGTGGGGTGGTTTAGGTGAAGAAAAATCTTTAATCTTCCCGATTTCTCTACCACCGAGGTGCGCGAGGATGGCGCAACGCGTAGATAACGGTCACTACGAATAGGATTCCACCGAGAACTGCCAGGAGGCTGCCGAATCCCATTACCCCCATGACTATATTGGCACCCAGAGTATCTAGTCCCCAGGTAACGCCCACCATTTTATGTTGGATCCCCATGGCCCCAGCAGTAACCAACCCTATCACGTGTAGCAACTGCCCCGCCGTATAAACCCACAGTTGAATGGTAGCAAGGCGTGAGTGGGGTGGTGAAAATCCCAACAATGGGAGCAGATAGTAGCTCAACCCCATCAGTGCCAATGTCACACCGGAGAGGGAGCTGTGGTCGTGCGCGGGGATAACAATGTTGAGGCCGGAAATTATCCAACCTAATATTCCCCCAACGCTGAACAGTAGAAGTGAGGCAGTGAGGGCCGCGTATAACGGCCGTTCGTTGATGGACATCTCATCGCGTCGTTTCAGTAGCCCATACAATATTGCTATACCAATAGGAATGGTTGCGAGACCTCCCCCATGTCGCATCATGGTCACAAAGGCATGGCGTGCCTGGGTAGAGTCGACGGTATAGTGGGCATAATGCAGGAGAGAGAGGAGGATCGGTAACACGCCGAGGATGACCAATCCCTGGAGTACTCGGGTCGATAGGCGTAATGTCACACCCAATTCGGAGGAAAGAGTCAGCCAGGCTGCCACCGTGAGCTGAATGTAGGCAAACACGAGAATGTGGCCGCTGCCCCAGAACAGAAACTCGAAATAGGCTTGTCCTTCCCAGCCCACCAGATGAAACCAAGTCCAGGCCAGGGCAAGGAGGGCGGCAAGCGTTGCAATAGCCGCAGTAAGGGCTGCCAACCGATCGGGTCGCATCCAATCGGTGCGCATGGTTGTCTGGCGCAGCGCCAGTAGTGCCTGAAGTAGGATCCCCATCGCGAATAGAAAAATTCCGCCGAAAAACAGGGGATGGCGCAACACTGGCACGTAATTGTTCAGAAATGGTTCACTGAGTCCAGCGAACGGAGTAAGAGCAACTGCGAGACAGCCAAGGGTGGCGAACACCAATGCCAAACGGTGAGGGAAGGTAATCTCGCGCTCTCCCAGACTCCAGAGTACCCCGCCAATAGAAAGGGACCATATCAGCACCGACTGATCAATATGCACGACCAACGCGGTATGGAAAAAGTCGGCAACGGGGAGATAAGCCGAAAACCCTGGGATGTGGGCAAGGACCAAAAGAATGGCGAACAATCCAGCAATTACCAGCGCGGCGATGCCGAGTATCAACCAACCGAGTGCCAACTCGCGAGCAAGAAGAGGGATCGTGGTCGTTCGCAGGGATGAAGGATAGGTAGAGGATGTCATCAGAGTCTCCAAGAAACCCAGGTTTTAGCCGTGGTGTGATTAACTTTAATTCAGGCTGTAGATGTAGCTTGCCAATAAGTGAATCTTGGCCTGGTCGAGCATTTTCCAATGAGCCGGCATGGAATTGGTAAAACCGCTGTTAATGGCTCGTCTGATCCCTGCCTCCAGTCCCTCATTAGTAGCTGCTTCCTGTGAATCAATGTGCAGCCAGATCTTATCCGTGAGATCGGGGGCACCCAACTGTGGGTTACTCGTTCCATCGAGGTTGTGACAGAAGATGCAGTACAGCGAAAACTTCTCTTTGCCTGCAACCACCTTACTGGGATCGGCGGGTGGATGGCCGGACAATGTCATCACATAGCTTGCCGCTTCCTCTATTCCTTGCTCACCCAAAATTGAACCCCACGCAGGCATTATGCCAGTGCGGCCTCGGGTAATGGTCTCCTCGATTTCCTTCGGATCACCACTCCATAGCCAATCTTTGTCGGTGAGGTTCGGGTAGTGGAGGGTATTCTGCCCGTTGACTTGGTGGCAATTTGTGCAATAGGTTGCAAACAGCCGCTGTCCCATCTGTCGGGCCTCCGGGTTTTGGGCTACTTCCGTAACGGGGCGTGACAGGTATTGATTGAATTTCTCTGCATATTGGGCGTTGTGTTGTTTGCTTTCTTGGGCGTATTGATGCTGAGAGATCCATTTCAGCTTGCCGGGGAGCTTGCCTAGACTCGGGTATAGAGAAAAATAGATCAGCGCAAAGATCATACTGCCATAGAAAAGATACAACCACCACTGTGGTACTGAATTATTGTACGCATGAATATCTTCCCAGCTTTGGCAGCTGTGATGCATTTTGTTTTTGCCTTGCTCTAGCAGATCTTCGGGAGCGTCCTTTACAGTCCACCCGATCAATCCGGAACAGGCAAAGATGCTACCCAGTGTGAGGACAACAATCCACACGCTCCAGAATTCACTCATCGACAATTCCTCTCACAAGTATAAGCGGTAAGCGCAATCCCAGCAGGGTCGTCCGAAAAGGGTAGGCGGGATGCCTCGTGGAAAGATGGCTGGCGTTTATCGCTCCACGCCCATCCAAAAATACCTATGAATAGAATGAAGAGAAGGAGCGTGTAGATCTGGTGAAGCAATAAGAAGTCCATGATCTCACCTCGCCTTTGGCAACAATCGACCCAGGCCGCCCGGTTGTCCGGGGTCGCCGTTAAGATAGGCAATGAGCGCCTCTTCCTCCGTTTTGCCCCGGACCTTGGCCGAAGCTGCCTCAATTTCCCTCTCAGAATAACTTTCACACTTCGGGCAAGTAAGGGCAATAAGGGTGTTCATAGCTCGCATCTTGGTCGTCGTTAGCGCACTATCGAGGATATTTTTTTCCAACCAAGAATAGGAAGGCATGATGGACCCAGGCACTATTAATTGTGGATTGCGCAGATGTTCCTGGTGCCAGGAATCGCTGTAGAGGCCTCCAATTCTCGCCAGATCGGGACCGGTACGCTTGGATCCCCATAGGAAGGGATGGTCGTATACCGATTCGCCTGCCACCGAATAATCGCCGTAGCGCTCGGTCTCCGTGTAGAAAGGGCGGATCATTTGGGTATGGCACACGGAACATCCCTCACGGATATAGATATCGCGGCCTTCCAAGCGTAATGCATCGTAGGGTTGTAATCCTTCGACGGGTTCTACCGTGGAACCTACCTCTTTATCCTCCGTAAGAAATAGTAGCGGTACGATCTCCGCCAAACCACCAATACTGATCACCAGCAAAATAAGAAATGCCAGCCAGCCTACCTTTCTTTCAACGACTTCGTAACTCATGGCCGGAATCCTCAGTGGGCGGAATGATGCGATTCAGCCGAATGGCTTGGTTCGGTCGGATGATGTGACTCCATCGAATGATGGGTCGAAACTACGGAATGAACCGAATGCGACGGGTGTTCTGGAAGTACTGAGTGATGCGCATGAGACAAATGGGCTGGATGATCGGTGGTTTCCGGGGGGGCCAATTCTTCTGATGGGATCATCTCATCGTCTGAATAAGATGGTATGTGCATAGCGGTTTGGACCGAAGTGCTCGCAGGAATAGTCTTCCAAACGTTGTAGGCCATAAGAAACATGCCGATCAAATAAAGAAGGCCACCGACGATACGCAAGAAGTATAAATAGTGGACGGCTTGGACCGAATCTATAAATCGATAGGTCAATGTGCCATCCTCATTCTCAGCCCCCCACATCAGACTTTGCAGTATTCCTGCACTTCCCATAGCCACTAGATAGAGCAGCACACCGAGGGTCGCGACCCAAAAATGGGCCGTGATAAGCCGAGTGCTGTACATTTGTTCGCGGTTAAAGAGGGTGGGCAGCAAGGCGTAGAGCATACCGATGGAGAAGAAGCCGATCCAACCAAGTCCGCCTGAATGAGCGTGACCCACGGTCCAGTCGGTGTAATGGGTGAGGGCGTTGACCGTCTTGGTCGCCATGAGCGGGCCTTCCAGGCTCGACAAGCCATAAAAAAACAGCGCTGCAACCATAAACCGTAAGACAGGATCGGTGCGCAGCTTATTCCATTCTCCATTTATGGTCATGAAACCATTGGCTAACCCCCCCCAAAAAGGGACCAATAAGAGTACGGAAAAGACCATCCCCAACGATTGGGTCCAATCGGGTAATGCACTGTAGAGCAAGT
>Ga0265602_1000016_pt1 | contig 15659 bp, 20 predicted proteins | sample saktaT_6_FD_197242 | JGI IMG/M metagenome (GOLD analysis project Ga0265602, IMG submission 197242) | Metatranscriptome of saline water microbial communities from Sakinaw Lake, British Columbia, Canada - sak_2013_6_6_36m (Metagenome... | ecosystem: Environmental > Aquatic > Non-marine Saline and... | reverse complement strand
TTTCTTAGCTTCTTTTCTGATAATTTGCTCATCAGAGTATCTTATTCCTTTTCCTTTATAAGGTTCAGGCGGTCTGAATGATCTTATATTAGCAGCAACTTGGCCAACTTTTTGTTTATCAGACCCCTTTATAATTATATCTGTTTGCGTAGGTGTTTCAATTGTGATCCCATCAGGCACTACAAAATCGAGCGGATGAGACAAACCTAATGAAAGACTTAAAACGTTATCTTTAGCTTGAGCTCTATACCCAACACCAACAAGACTCATTTTTTTTTCAAAACCAACAGATACCCCTTGAATAAGGTTACTAATGTTGGCTCTTGCTGTTCCAGCTTGTGCAGTAGCATTTTTATCATTTTCAGACCACAATACTTTGATGTGGTTTTCAGTTATTTCTAAATCTAATGATGAATGCAAATGGTATGTTAAAAAACCTTTTGAGCCAGACACTTTCAGCGTATTAGCAATAAACTCTATATTAACAGAATTATTAATAGAAATTAATGACTTAGCAATTCTTGACATAAGATATCCTTAATTAATAAACTGTACATAATACTTCACCACCGAATCCACGCTCTCTAGCAGACTTATCAGTCATTAAACCACATGATGTAGAAATAATTGCAACACCTAAACCACCAATGACTTTTGGCAACTCGTCTTTTGCTTTGTAGATTCGTAAACCTGGCCTACTAACTCTTTTAATTTTTTCAATAACAGGTTTACCTTTGTAATACTTTAGCTCTATCATCATAACAAGATGATTACAATCTTCTTCTACAATATAGCTTAAAATATACCCTTCATCTAAAAGTACTTTAGCAATAGAAACTTTTATTTTAGAAGACGGTTGTTTAATAAAACGCTTACCAGATGCCTGACCATTTCTAATTCTGGTTAACATGTCTGATATTGGATCACTCATACTCATAATTATTCCTAATTTACCAACTGGCTTTAACAAGTCCAGGGATATCACCACGCATCATTGCTTCTCTTAGCATGTTCCTACTAAGACCAAATTTTCTATAATATCCGTGAGGTCTTCCTGTGATATTACATCTGTTTCTTTTTCTTGTTATACTTGAATCTCTTGGTAGAGATTGTAATTTAAATTGCGCTGCTTCTTTTTCTTCATAAGAAGTTGAAATTCTAACTATATTCTTTAGATCTTCTCTTTTTAATCTGTATTTATCAGCTAAGATTTTTCTTTTAGTTTCACGTGCGATCATTGATTTTTTAGCCATGATTATCTCTTCAATGCTTAAATGGAAATTTATATAACTTCAATAATGCTAAACCTTCTTCATCAGTTAAAGCACTTGTTGTAATCGTAATATCTAAACCTCTAATAACATCAACTTTATCATAATCAACTTCTGGAAATATTATTTGCTCCTTAATACCTAAAGAGTAATTTCCACGTCCATCAAAACTTTTAGCACTTAATCCTCTAAAATCTCTAATCCTAGGTATAGAAATACTGATAAGTCTATCTAAAAACTCATACATTCTTGAGCCTCTTAAAGTTACTTTACAACCAATAGGCATATCATCTCTAATTTTGAAACCTGCTATAGATTTTCTAGCTAAAGTTATAATGGGCTTTTGACCAGATATCTTTTCCATATCACTGAGGGCAAATTGTAGAATTTTTTTATCGGCTACTGCACCACCAACGCCCATATTTAACGTGATTTTTGTTAGCTTTGGAACTTGCATTACAGACTTGTAACCAAATTGTCCCATTAAATTTTGAATTATTTCTTCTTTATAAAAATTTTCTAATCTAGCCATTTTATACACCTTGAACCTTAATCAACATAGCGATCAGTTGATTTAAAAACACGAACTTTATTTCCATTATCTAAAACCTTAATACAAACTTTATCATGTTTTTTTATATCAGGATTATATAGAGCAACGTTAGAAACATGAATAGGCATAAACTTATCTACAAAGCCGCCCGAAGTACCAGTATTAGGATTTGGTTTTTGTGATTTTTTTACTTGATTAATACCATCAATTATTAATTTATCATCTTTTAAAACCTGAAGGACACGACCACTTTTTCCTTTATCTTTACCTGTGATTACAATTATATCATCACCTTTTTTAATTTTTTTCATAAATACCTTTTATAAAACTTCAGGCGCTAATGAAATAATTTTCATGAACTTATCGCCTCTTAATTCACGAGTAACAGGTCCAAAAATTCGAGTACCTAATGGCTGTAAGTTATTATTTAAAATAACTGCGGCATTACCATCGAATCTAATTAAAGAACCATCAGGCCTTCTTACACCTTTCTTAGTTCTTACTACTAAAGCATTATAAACCTCTCCTTTTTTTACACGACCTCGAGGAATAGCATCTTTAATACTTACTTTAATAATATCTCCGATACCGGCATATCTTCTATGAGACCCACCTAGCACCTTGATACACATTACTCGCTTAGCACCACTATTATCCGCTACATCTAAATTAGTTTGCATTTGAATCATATTGACATCCTCTATATTATGAAGTTTTATTTTGAAGAAGAATCAATAATTTCTACTAAAACAAATGATTTAAATTTCGACATTGGCCTACAAGAAGTAATAGTAACTATATCACCCTCGTTGCACTGATTGTTTTCATCATGAGCCATCATTTTAGTCGATCTTCTAATATATTTTCCATATACAGGATGTTTTACAACTCTTTCCACAAGTACAGTAATAGATTTATCCATTTTATTACTTACTACCTTACCTAATACACACCTAGTGCCATTTGATTTTTCAGACATAATTTACTCTTTCTTTCTCACCAATAACAAATAGAACTCTCGCTATATTTTTCTTTACTATTCGAATTTGATGCGTGGACGTCAATTGATTTGTTGCTTTTTGCATTTTCAAATTAAAACTTTCTTTTGATAAGACTACTAGCAAGGATCTTAACTCTTCATGAGTTTTTGTTTGTAAATCTGAAGTTTTCATCACATTATTGTCCTTTTAGTAAAGAGAGTTTTTAGTGGTAATTTTGCAGCAGCCAGACAAAAAGCCTCACGAGCTAACTCTTCAGTAACTCCCTGTATTTCATATAACATTGTTCCAGGCCTTATCTGCGCAACCCAGAGCTCAACACTTCCTTTACCCTTACCCATCCTTACTTCTAAAGGCTTTTTAGTTATTGGTTTGTCAGGAAAAATTCTAATCCATATTTTGCCACCTCTTTTTACATGACGAGATATAGTTCTTCTAGCTGACTCAATCTGCCTTGCAGTAAGCCGACCTCGACTTATGGATTTAAGTCCATATTCACCAAAACTAACAGAAGAACCTCTTACAGCGATTCCGTTATTTCTTCCTTTATGCTGTTTTCTAAATTTTGTTCTTTTAGGTTGTAACATAATTAATTACCGTATTATTACTGCACTTCAATATTTGATGCTTTGTTTCTGAAATTATCTTCAAATACTTCACCTTTGAAGATCCAGACCTTGATTCCAATAATCCCGTATGTAGTATTTGCTTCAGCTGTTGCATAATCGATATCAGCTCTTAATGTATGTAATGGGACTCTGCCCTCTCTATACCATTCACTTCTAGCTATTTCTGCACCATTTAATCTACCACCAATAGTAACCTTGATACCTTCTGCACCAAGTCTCATAGTGTTTGTAACGGCTCTTTTCATTGCTCTACGATACATAATTCGTTTTTCTAATTGTTGAGCAATACTTTCAGCAACTAAATAAGCATCTAATTCAGGCTTACGTATCTCTTCTACATTTAGCTGTACAGAAATACCCAATAACTTGGAAAGTTCATTTTTTAATAATTCAATATCTTCACCTTTTTTGCCGATAACAATTCCAGGCCTTGCGGTGTGTATTGTTATATGAGCGTTATTTGCAGGTCTATTAATTTGAATATGACTTACGGAAGCCTGCGAAAGCTTTTTTTTGATAAACTCTCTTACTTTTAAATCTTGATGCAAATACAATGGAAAATCTTTTGAATTAGCATACCACCTTGAATTCCAATCTTTTGTAATGCCTAAGCGTATTCCAATTGGATGAACTTTTTGTCCCATTATTAGCCTCTATTTATCTCAGATACTTTTAACGTGATGTGACACGTTCTTTTTAAAATATGATTTGCTCGGCCTTTTGCTCTAGCCTTAAAACGCTTTAGAGTAGCACCTTCATCAACAAATATTGTAGAAACTTTTAGCTCATCAACATCCAAACCGTCATTATTCTCAGCATTAGCAATAGCTGATTCTAAAATTTTTACTATAATTTTAGCGGCAGATTTTGAACTAAATTTTAAAATATCTAAGGCTTTATTAACTTCTACACCACGGATTTGATCACTAACTAACCTAGCTTTTTGTGCAGATAATGGTGCATTTTTTAATCTTGCAATTGTTTCCATATCGTTCCTATTTAGATTTTTTATCAATGACATGACCTTTATAAGTCCGTGTAGGGGAAAATTCACCTAATTTGTGCCCAATCATGTTTTCTGAAATAAGTACAGGAATATGTAAATGGCCATTATGGATAGCAATTGTCAGACCTAACATGTCAGGAATTATCATTGATCTTCTTGACCAAGTTTTAATAGGTTTTTTTGTATTATTAACTCGTGCATCATCAATTTTTTTAAGCAAATGATGATCAATAAATGGACCTTTTTTTATAGAACGAGGCATCTTTAATCCTTACTATTTTTGGTTTCTTTTTCTAACTATCATATTATCAGTTCTTTTGTTTTTTCTTGTTTTATAACCTTTAGTTGGCTTACCCCATGGCGTCACTGGATGACGACCGCCAGAAGTTCTACCCTCTCCACCACCATGAGGATGATCAACAGGATTCATAACAACACCACGAACAGTAGGCCTTACACCACGCCAACGCTTAGCACCAGCCTTACCTAGAGAAATCAAATTATGTTCAGAATTAGAAACCTCACCAATTACAGCCTTACAATCTGATAGAATTTTTCTAATTTCACCAGATCTCATTCTTATAGTTGCATGCGCTCCTTCTTTAGCTAAAAGCTGGACTGATGTACCTGCGCTTCTAGCTATTTGAGCGCCTTTACCAGGCTTCAACTCTACACAATGTAAAGTAGTACCTAAAGGAATATTTCTTAAAGGCATACAATTACCCAACTTAACAGGAACATTATCGGATGAAATAATACGCTGACCTACCTCTAAACCTTTTGGAGCAACAATATAACGTCTTTCACCATCTTCATAAAGAACCAGCGCTATGTTAGCAGTTCTATTTGGATCGTACTCTAAACGCTCTATCTTACCAGCAATATCACTTTTATTTCTTTTGAAGTCTATAATTCGATATTGTTTTTTATGACCTCCACCAATATGCCGCGTGGTAATCCGACCTTGGTTATTTCTACCACCAGTTTTACTATTTTTTTCTAATAATGGTGCGAAAGGACGGCCTTTATACAAATCATCAGATTTGATACTTATTACAAATCTTTTACCGGGTGATGTAGGCTTTGATTTTACAATTGACATTTTATATCCGATTTAATTATTTTTATCACGCTACAGAGAAATCAATTTCACTTCCAGCTTTAAGCTTAACATAAGCCTTTTTCCAATCAGATCTTTTACCTAAAGAACGTCCAAAGCGCTTACTTTTTCCTTCTTGGTTTAAGATATTAACCGAAGCGACCTCTACAGCGAACATTATCTCTACGGCTTGTTTAATTTCAATTTTATTAGCATCGATATTAACTTTAAATACAAAAGTATTTTGAAAATCAGCTAACTTTGAACTCTTTTCAGAAATAATTGGCTTATCGATAACATTAGCTAGTTTATATTCATTTAAAATCATACTAAAATGTCCTTTAGTTTACCCAATGCACTATCGGTAATAACAATATTTTCATATGAAACCAAATAAACTGGGTTTAAATTAGTAGCTTCGATTACCTCGAGCGATATTAGATTTCTTGATGCCAAGGCTAAATTAATATCAATTTTATCTACGATTATTAAAAGCTTTTCCTTTGCCGCATCACCAAGATTTTTTAATAAGTCTTTTGTTTTACTTGTTTCCAAAAAAATATCGGCTGTACATAAGACTCTATTTTGACGAATTAGCTCAGAAAAAATTGTTCTAATAGCTAATTTGTACATTTTTTTATTGAGCTTTTGTGTAAATATACCAGGTTTAGCTGCAAAATTTACACCACCACCTCGCCAAATTGGACTTCTTGAAGAACCAGACCTAGCTCTTCCAGTTCCTTTTTGCCGCCATGGCTTCATACCACCACCACTTACTTCTGACCTTGTTTTTTGTGCTTTAGTACCAGTTTTTCCGTTTGCTAAATATTTAACTACTAATTGATGAACTAAATCACCATTATAGTCACAATCAAAAAGAGTAGTATTCAGCAATTTACTTTTACTTAATTCTTCATTGTCAAAATTTATTAAACTAACACTCATTTACTTGCCTTCAATTTTTTTTTAACAGCTGGTGTTATAACAACATCACTTCCTTTTGATCCTGGCACAGAACCTTTAACTAAAATTATATTTTTATCCTGATCTATGGATTTAATTACTAAATTTTGAATTGTTCTATTTGCGTTACCTAAATGCCCTTCCATTTTTTTCCCTTTAAATACTCTTCCAGGGGTCTGACACATTCCAATAGACCCAAGAACTCTATGTGAACGGGAATTACCATGAGTTGCGTCTTGCATATGGAAGTGATGTCGTTTTATACCACCGGCAAATCCTTTACCAATTGTTTTAGAGCGAACATCAACTTTTTGACCTTCTGAAAATATATCCATGGATACAGATTCACCAACCTTAAATTGATTTAACTCTTCATCATTAATTCTAAATTCCCACAGACCACGACCAGCTTCTACATTTGCGGAAGCAAAATGACCAAGCATTGGCTTATTGATGCTACCTGCCCTCTTAAAGCCAGTCGTTATTTGAATTGAATTATAGCCATCAATTTCTTTATTTTTAATTTGAACAATTCTATTTGCTTCAACTTTGATTACAGTTACGGGAACTGAAATACCATTATCATCAAATATTCTTGTCATACCACATTTTTGTCCAACCAAACCTATTGACATACTTATTGAGCCTTTATTAATTAATTTAACTTGATCTGTACATCTACACCAGCCGCAAGATCTAGTTTCATTAAAGCATCTACTGTTTTATCTGTAGGCTCAACTATGTCCAACAACCTTTTATAAGTTCTTAATTCGTACTGATCTCTAGCATCCTTATTCACATGCGGTGAAATAAGCACGGTAAATCTTTCTTTTTTTGTTGGTAATGGGATAGGACCTTTAACATGAGCACCTGTCCTCTTTGCTGTCTCAACTATTTCACCTGCTGATTGATCAATTAAGCGATGATCAAATGATTTAAGACGTATTCTTATTGTTTGATTAGACATAATTATCACTCAATTATTGAAGCAACTACACCTGCACCAACTGTACGACCACCCTCACGTATTGCAAAACGCAAACCATCTTCCATTGCAATTGGTGAAATTAATTTAACTGTTACAGAAATATTATCACCAGGCATAACCATCTCAACACCGTCTGGTAACTTTACTGCACCTGTTACATCTGTAGTTCTAAAATAAAATTGCGGGCGATAACCATCAAAAAATGGGGTATGTCGTCCACCCTCTTCTTTTGATAAAACATAAATTTCTGCATTAAAATGAGCATGAGGCTTGATAGTTCCTTTATGAGCCAAAACCTGACCTCGCTCCACATCATCACGCTTAGTACCACGTAATAATAAACCTACGTTATCACCTGCTTCTCCTTGATCAAGCAGTTTACGAAACATTTCTACACCAGTTACAGTAGTTGTAACGGTAGGTCTAATTCCAACTATCTCAACTTCTTGACCAACTTTAATTACACCACGCTCAATCCTGCCAGTGACTACCGTACCACGACCTGAAATAGAGAATACATCTTCAATTGGCATTAAGAAAGCACCATCAACAGCTCTTTCAGGCAGCGGTATATAAGAATCTAATGCTTCAACCAACCTAACAACTGAAGGCACACCTATATCACTTGTATCACCGTTTAATGCTAATAATGCAGAACCTTTAATAATTGGGGTATCATCACCAGGAAATTCATATAAATCCAATAATTCACGAATCTCCATTTCAACTAATTCAATTAACTCCTCATCATCAACCATATCTGCTTTATTTAAAAAAACTACTATATATGGAACACCAACTTGCCTTGACAAAAGGATATGCTCGCGAGTTTGCGGCATTGGACCATCTGCGGCTGAACAAACTAAAATAGCGCCATCCATTTGCGCAGCACCAGTAATCATATTTTTTACATAATCAGCATGACCAGGACAATCAACATGAGCATAGTGTCTAGCAGCTGATTCATACTCAACATGCGAAGTAGCAATTGTAATCCCTCTTGCTCTTTCTTCTGGCGCATTATCAATTTGATCAAACGCCTTTACTTCACCACCTTGCAATTCAGCCATAACTTTAGTTAAAGCAGCTGTTAACGTTGTTTTACCATGATCAACATGCCCAATTGTGCCAACGTTTACATGAGGCTTATTGCGTGAAAATTTTTCTTTAGCCATTATTTATTACCTTTTTATTTACTAAGATTTTTTAATAATAGATTCCATTGTAAACGCCGGAACCTCACCGTATCTTTCAAAGATCATACTATAAGAAGCACGCCCCTGACTTATTGATCGCAAATCAGTAGAGTAACCAAACATTTCAGAAAGAGGAACATCGCAACTGATTAATTTTCCATAAGATATATCTTCCAATTTTTTTACTATACCTCTACGCTTATTAATATCTCCAACAACAAAACCCACAGACTCTTCAGGCAACCTCACCTCTACCTTCATAATGGGTTCTAAGAGATAAGGGGAAGCACAAATTAAAGCCTCCCTGAAACATCTTGAACTAGCAAATTTAAATGCCATTTCATTTGAATCTACTTCATGGTATGAACCACCTATTAATGTTACTTTTGTATCAATAATTTGATAACCTACAAGAACTCCACATTTAAATTGCTCAAGAACTCCTTCCCCCACCGCACTTATAAAGTCTTTTTTTATTTTATCTGGGCTTAAATCACATAGAAAAAGATTACCAGCCCCTTGATCATTTGGCTCAACTTTTAATATAACATGTGCATATTGAGCCTTGCCATTAAGCGATCTTTCTACAACCTCATCCCTAACAACTTCTTTTTTTATTGACTCCCTATAAGCAACTTTAGGCTTACCAATGGACAAATCAACACTAAACTCTCTTCTAATTCTTTCTACAATTATTTCAAGATGAAGCTCACCCATCCCAGATATTATTAATTGACCTGATTCATTATCAATACCAACATTAAAACTAGGATCTTCCATTTCTAATCTTGCCAGCACTCCCATCAACTTTTCTTGATCATGCTTGTTTTTTGCTTCTATCGCAATTGAAATAACCGAAAGAGGAAAATCAATTTTTTCTAATTCAACCAAGGAATCTAAGTCACATAATGTGTCACCTGTTGAAACTATTTTCAATCCAATCACAGCACAAATATCACCAGCATAAACAGCACTAACTTCTTCTCTTGAATTTGAATGCATCTGGACAATTTTACTGATTCTTTCTTTTTTATTTTTTGTTGCGTTTTTGACAACACCACCAGATATTAATGTGCCTGAATATATTCTTATATATGATATGACACCCATAAAAGGGTCTGATGCAATTTTAAAAACTAAAGCCACAAAAGGAAGAGCATCACACTCCATCGAAATGCACTCACTTTTGTTTTCAACACTACACAACAAAGGCAACCTATCAACAGGCGATGGAAGATAGCTAACAATACCATCTAATAACGATTGAACTCCTTTATTTTTAAAAGCAGAGCCACAAAAAACAGGAAAAACCTCATTATTTAATGTTCGCCTTCGAATACCTTCTATAACTTGCTCATTTGTCAACAAAAGACCTTGAATATATAAATCTAAATATTCATCGCATGCTTCAGCTGAAAGTTCGACAATATTGTTACGAAGACAGGTACATTCAACCAACATATTATTTGGAATTACTTCAATCTTGAAGCCCACACCAAAATCATCAGAATCCCAATAAATCGCCTTAAATCCAATTAAATCTACCACACCAACAAAATTATTTTCAGCTCCTATTGGAAGCTGCATTGGAACAGCGTTAGCTCCAAACTTAGCTTTTATATCATCTACAACACGAAAAAAGTTAGCACCTACCCTATCCATCTTATTGATGTAAATAATTCTAGGTACTTTATGCTTATTTGCTTGAGCCCAAACTGTTTCAGACTGTGGCTCAACACCACCTACAGCACAAAAAACAGCACAAGCGCCATCTAAAACTCGCAAAGACCGCTCAACTTCAATTGTAAAATCAACATGACCCGGCGTATCAATAATATTTATCCGATGAGACCCTAAGTTGTCTAGCATCCCAGACCAAAAACATGTAGTGGCAGCCGATGTTATAGTTATACCACGCTCCTGCTCCTGCTCCATCCAATCCATAACAGCAGAACCATCATGCACCTCACCAATCCTGTGCGATACACCTGTATAAAATAGAATACGTTCAGTAGTAGTAGTTTTTCCTGCATCGATATGAGCCATAATACCCATATTTCGATAAAATTTTATATCAGTTAACCTACCCACTTATTTAAACCTGAAACTTAAAACCTATAATGAGAGAATGCTTTATTTGCCTCAGCCATTCTGTGAGTATCTTCACGCTTTTTAGCTGCAGCACCTTTATTATCAAAGGCATCCATCAACTCACCAGCCAACTTACCAGCCATAGTTCTTTCATTTCTTTTTCTTGAAGCGTCTATCATCCACCTCATCGCCAGCGCAGATCTTCTTGAAGGTCTAACCTCAACTGGAACTTGATATGTTGCACCGCCAACACGCCTAGACTTAACCTCCACTCTCGGCTGTATATTCTCCAAAGCTCTAGTTAAAACATCCAAAGGTTCTTCATGACCTTTACTTGAAATAACCTCTAACGCACCATATACAATTCCCTCTGCAACTGATTTTTTACCGCTTTCCATAATCATATTCATGAACTTAGTTAGCATTACACTACCAAATCTAGGATCAGGTATAATTTCTCTTTTAGCTGCTACTCTTCTTCTCGACATTTATCACCAACCATAACTTAATTTTTAGGCTTTTTAGTCCCATACTTAGAACGTCCACACTTCCTATTATTTACACCAGAAGCATCTAAGCTACCACGAACAACGTGATACCTAACCCCTGGCAAATCCTTTACACGCCCCCCACGAATCAAGACTACAGAATGCTCTTGCAAGTTATGTCCTTCACCGCCGATATAACTACTAACTTCAGAGCCATTTGTTAACCTAACCCTAGCTACTTTTCTTAGAGCGGAATTTGGTTTTTTTGGGGTAGTTGTATAAACACGAGTACAAACACCCCTACGCTGCGGACATGCTTCAAGCGCAGGAACATTACTTTTTTCCATTCTTTTAACCCTTGGTTTTCTCACCAACTGATTAACTGTAACCATTACTACTCCACACCCATTAAGGGTTATTGCCAATAATTATTTAATAACATAATTTAAATGTAAGCCGATAATTATACATATTGAAATATTCTAAATCAAGAATAAATTATATATTAAGCGCTTGCTTGAGAGCTTCTTCAGTATCTAGCAGGTTCTGCACTTTATCTTCAATACAATCGCTTTCAAATTTTTTCTTTCTATTCTCATGATATGCTAAACCAGTCCCAGCAGGTATTAATCTACCAACAATAACATTCTCTTTTAAACCCAATAAACTATCACTTAAGCCTCTGACAGCAGCATCTGTCAATACTCGGGTAGTTTCCTGAAAAGATGCTGCAGAAATAAATGACTCTGTTGCCAAGGATGCTTTGGTAATACCTAATAATATTGATTCATAACTAGCAGGAATTTTCCCATCAGTCACCATCCTATCATTTTCTTCCCTCATTGCCGCTCTTTCTATTTGCTCACCCTTTAAAAAAGCTGTATCACCGCCCGCTGTAATTTCAACTTTGCGCAACATTTGTCTAATAATTGCTTCAATATGCTTGTCATTAATCTTAACTCCCTGCAGTCGATAAACATCTTGAATTTCTTTTACTAAATAATTTGCTAACTCTTCAATACCTCGCAAGCGTAAAATATCGTGCGGTGTGAGCTCACCTTCCGCTATAGTCTCACCTTTTTCAACATACTCACCTTCAAAAACCGTCACATGACGCCATTTTGGTATTAATGTTTCAATTTGCCCACCCTGATTATCAGTAATAATTACACGCTGCTTACCTTTGGTTTCCTTACCAAAAGAAATTGTTCCACTGATTTCAGCAAGAATTGCAGGATCTTTTGTTTTTCTTGCCTCAAACAAGTCTGCTACACGAGGTAGACCTCCTGTAATATCTCTTGTTTTACTTGATTCTTGTGGAATTCTTGCTAGAACATCTCCAACCTTTACCTCTCCCCCGTCCTTAATCCCTGCAATTGCTCCTGCGGGTAGAAAGAACTGCGCCGGTATTTCCGTACCTGGTAAATAAATCCCATCACCAGATTGCGTTAATAATCTTACCATCGGCCTTAACTCTTTACCTGCAGAACCACGCTGCTTTGGATCGATGACAACCAAAGAACTTAACCCCGTTACTTCATCAGATTGTTTTTGTACAGTGATACCATCAACAAAATGAACTAATTCTACAACCCCATCAACTTCTGTTATTACAGGATGCGTGAATGGATCCCATGTAACGATAATATCCCCTGCATTAACTTTACCCCCCTCTTGGACTGACAAAACAGCACCATAAGGTATTTTATACCGCTCTCTTTCACGCCCATATTCATCAACAACACCCACTTCGCCTGATCTTGAAACGGCTACAAGATACCCCTCACGATTGGTAACAGATTTCAAATTACTCAGCCTAATTAATCCAGATGATTTAACTTGTACATTACTAATTGCTGCAGAACGTGAAGCGGCTCCCCCAATATGAAATGTTCTCATGGTCAACTGTGTTCCTGGCTCACCAATTGACTGAGCAGCAATAACTCCTACAGCCTCACCAATATTTACGATATGCCCGCGTCCTAAATCTCGTCCATAACAAAGAACACAAACACCATGCCTATTTTCACAAGTTATAATTGACCTTACTATAATTTGATCAATACTGTTTTCATCTAAGACAGATACCCAATGCTCATCCAAAAGCGTACCGGCCTTAACAATTAAATTTTCACCTGCGGGATCATAGATATCGCTTGCTGCTACTCGTCCTAACACCCTTTCTGATAATGGCTCAACAACATCACCCCCCTCAATAATAGGGGTCATTACTAAGCCGCTTGTTGTTCCACAATCATCCCCAGTGATTACTAAATCCTGAGCTACATCAACTAATCTTCGTGTTAAATAACCTGAGTTTGCAGTCTTTAATGCCGTATCAGCAAGTCCTTTCCGAGCACCATGAGTAGAAATAAAGTATTGTAAAACATCAAGACCTTCTCTAAAGTTAGCAGTTATAGGTGTCTCAATAATTGAACCATCTGGCTTCGCCATTAATCCTCTCATTCCAGCTAATTGCCTAATTTGAGCAGCAGAACCGCGCGCACCAGATTCTGCCATCATAAAAATTGAATTAAAAGATTTCTGCTTAACTAACTTACCATCCTTATCCATTACCTCTTCTTCACCTAAACCATCCATCATTACTTTAGCAACTTGATCATTAGCATGTGACCAAATATCAACTACTTTATTATAGCGCTCACCATCAGTAACTAATCCAGACGCATATTGACTCTGGATTTCTTTAACCTCTCCTTCAGCAGCAGTAATTATGTCTATTTTCTTTGCAGGTATAGCCATATCCTCAATCCCAAAAGATACACCTGATATTGTGGCGTATCTAAATCCTAAGTACATAATCTGATCAGCTAAAACAACAGTATCCTTGTTACCTAAATGACGATAACTATAATTAATTAAACGTGATATATTTTTTTTCGTCATATCACAATTAACTCTTTCAAAAGGCATTCTATCGGGAACAACCTCCCATATTAAAGCTCTACCGACTGTTGTAATAACTCGATGTATTTTGGGGATTAACACACCCAAGCCATCATCAACCATTTCTGTAATTCTTAACTCTATCTTTGATTGAATCTCTACTGATTTGTCGGCCAGCGCTTTATGAACTTCGGCAACTGATCCATACCTTCCAGTCATGCCAGTGCCATCGCTTCCATCAATTATTTCATTTGCATTTTCATTAACACTTCCTTTGGCGTTAATTTTTTCCCTGCTCATATAATACAATCCCAATACAACATCTTGAGATGGATTTATTACGGGCTCTCCATTAGCTGGCGATAAAATATTATTAGTCGCCATCATTAAAGTTCTTGCTTCTAATTGAGCCTCAATTGATAAAGGAATATGTACTGCCATTTGATCGCCATCAAAATCTGCATTGAATGCACTACAGACTAATGGGTGTAACTGTATTGCTTTACCTTCAATTAAAATCGGTTCAAATGCTTGAATCCCTAATCTGTGAAGCGTAGGCGCACGATTTAATAATATGGGATGCTCACGTATAACTTCCTCTAAAATATCCCAAACTTCGGTACCTTCACGCTCGACCATTTTCTTAGCTGCTTTAATGGTTGTTGCCAGACCTCTAAACTGTAACTTACTAAAAATAAATGGTTTAAATAATTCTAATGCCATCTTTTTAGGCAATCCGCACTGATGCAACCTTAACGATGGCCCTACAACAATTACTGATCGTCCAGAATAATCAACTCGTTTACCTAAAAGGTTTTGTCTAAATCTTCCTTGCTTACCTTTAATCATGTCAGCTAAGGACTTTAATGGTCTTCTATTAGTACCAGTTATTGCTCTCCCTCTTCTACCATTGTCTAGCAAGGCATCAACGGACTCTTGGAGCATTCGCTTTTCATTACGCACAATAATGTCAGGAGCATTTAAATCAAGTAATCTATTTAAGCGATTATTACGATTTATTACTCGACGATATAAATCATTTAAATCAGATGTTGCAAATCGTCCACCATCTAATGGTACCAACGGACGTAATTCAGGAGGCAATACAGGCAGTACCTGTAAAATCATCCATTCAGGACGATTTTTTGAACTCAACAATGCATCCATTACCTTTAAGCGTTTAGCAAATTTTTTAATTTTTGTCTCTGAACTAGTGGAGTTTATTTCTTCTCTTAAAATATCAACCTGTTCCTTTAAATTAATTGACTTTAATAAATCATAAATTGCCTCAGCACCCATTTTAGCTATGAAATCATCGCCATAAGCATCAACTGCATCTAAATATTCATCATCAGTCAATAAATGCCCTTTTTCTAATGGGGTCATACCTGGATCTAAAATAACAAATGATTCGAAATAAAGAACTCTTTCGATTTCGCGTAATGTCATATCTAACAACAAGGCAATTCT
>Ga0265602_1000013_pt1 | contig 16552 bp, 12 predicted proteins | sample saktaT_6_FD_197242 | JGI IMG/M metagenome (GOLD analysis project Ga0265602, IMG submission 197242) | Metatranscriptome of saline water microbial communities from Sakinaw Lake, British Columbia, Canada - sak_2013_6_6_36m (Metagenome... | ecosystem: Environmental > Aquatic > Non-marine Saline and... | reverse complement strand
GCTGACCAACGGAACCCAAGGAACGGTGAGTGTGGTGGTCAATGCGTCAGCGACGGTGGTGGGATCGCTGGTCGTGACGACGGGTACGTTGAACGTCGTGGCCGATGGGACAAGCCAAGTCGCGGTCAGAGCGACGGTACAAGACACGGCTGGAAATGCAGCGGTAGGGGTGACGGTAAACTTTGCCACCACGGCGGGAACGTTATCGGCGACAACAGCGGTGACCAATGGGACCGGAGTGACGGAAGTCAGCCTAACTGCGCCGACTCAAGTGGGGAGCGCGACGCTCACAGCTGGGGCCAGCGGCTTCAGTAGCAACGCGACGGTGAGTTTCACGGCTGACGCGCCGAGCCAGGTCATCCTAACTGCTGTGCCGATGATGCTCAGCCCGAATGGAGTGAGCGCGATCCAAACAATCGTACAGGATTCCAGCGGTAATGCAGTGGTTGGTCATACCGTTGCCTTTAGTCTCACCACCAATAACAGTGGTGCTACCCTAAGTGCCCCAACAATTGTCACAAATGCTGCTGGTCGTGCGTTGATCACCTACATGGCTGGTGCTGCTGGTGGTGTTAGCGATGTGCTGACGGCTACTACTACAAATGGAAAATCGGGACAAATAACGTTGAGCGTCAATGCGGTTGCCGTGGGTTCCATCCAGGTATTGTCTGCTGCCACCTTAGTTGCGGATGGCGTCCAAACCACTAGGGTGCAAGCCATTGTCCGTGACTTGAGCGGAAACCTGGCGCAAGGTGTCACTGTGATATTCACTGCCAGTAATGGGACTATGACGTCTCTCGTTCCGATAACGGGAGCGGACGGAATGGCGGTTGCGTCCCTGCAGGCCCCAACCCGTACAGGCAGTACCAACATCATCGCCAGCGCCGGCGGTATCTCCGGTAATACTTCCATACAATTTATCGCCGGATCGGCTGCTAGTGTTGTGTTATCCGCCACACCTCAAACCGTGGCACCCAACGCATCAACGACCCTGACAGCTACTGTTACCGATACTCAGGGAAATCCACTCGGGAACGATTCAGTTCGCTTTTCTCTCTCGACTGATAATAGCCAGGGTACTTTTTCCTCCACTACGGCAACCACTAATGCTAATGGCGTAGCTACTGTCACCTATACGACTGGGGTAGCGGGTGGTGGGAATGTCGTAACAGATACTTTGAAAGCTGAGGATCTAACGGTGGACTCTTCGGTGGTAATACCGGGGTCGGTGTCCGTGACGGTAGATCCTACTGCGATTACTTTCACAAGTCTGTCGTTGGTGATAGTGAATGGTACGGTCAGTCTTACCGCAGATGGATCCAGCACTGCGCGTCTACGGGCTACTGTGCAGCGCCGAGCGCCCGGAGGGGGTAATACGCCGGCAGTGGGGGCCACGGTGATCTTCTCCACCACTGCGGGTAGCCTAGATGCAAATACAGCCGTAACCGATGCAAATGGATTGGCAGAAGTAATGCTAACTGCTCAAAACGTGACCGCTACTGCTACTCTGACCGCACGAATTGGTGGGCTCTCGGCCATGACGTCGTTGCCTTTTGTGGCCGGTGCTCCAGATGCTTCCCATTCCAGTCTAACGGCGAATCCCCAAACCCTTGCGGCAGATGGCGTTTCTTCCTCCACGGTGACGGTAGTTTTAGCGGATGTCAACGGCAATCTGGTTGCCGATGGTACTTCGGTTACGTTAATAACTACCGCAGGAACTATCACCGCTAATCCGGTGGTCACCCGTTCGGGACGGGCAACCTTTACCCTGACGGCACCTACCGTTACCGGTACTGCATCGTTGAGTGTCGCTCAACTACCTGCGCTCATGACTGACGTAACTTTTGGCTCCACTTCTACGGGCGATCCGGCCAGCGTATTGCTTTCTGCGGGTACAACGCAGATTTTCGTGGCAGGTGTAGGTCAGGTGGAGAACACCACCATTAGTCTTCAAATAAAGGATGACGCGGGTAATCCTATTGATGAGAGCAGCTACGGCGACCCCTCACTTAACAACCTGCTGGTGAGCATGGTGACGCAACCACATGGTGGTGAATATGTGAGTGGTGTGAATGCGGCGAGTCAAGTATGTACCACCTTGTTTGGTAGCTCCCCAGATGGACTCTCTTGTCCCGGTTCCGACCCTGGTCCTGTTTACCTACGTACCACCCATGGTTCGCTGACTCTGAATCTTCAAGCGGGTACTTTGCCTGGTGTGGTAGAGGTTCAGGTAGCGGTATTACTCAAAGCCGACGGTAGTGCTTTAAATACACCCCTGACCGCCTCTCTATCTCAGGTGGTCATAGCCTCCGGGCCGCCGCATACCATTGCTCTAACCAGTGCACTCACCAACGCCATTATCAACGTGGGGGGAGGATTGTATCGGCGGTCCGGCAGCGCCTCGGTCACCGACAGATACGGTAACAGCGTACCGGATCGTACCGTGATTAATCTTGGATTAGTGGATTCGGTACTGGCCCAGGGTTCGACAGGGACTATCACTGCTGGGGATGCTACGCTAACGGCAGGCACGAGTTTACTTACTCAAAGTTGCACCGCTCCTCCAACGATGGTTGATCCAGCGACGTGTAATGATTTTGTTTTTGATTTCCTCTCTCAGATAAAGCGTAACAATGCTTTGCGAGGAATCCAAACCAACGATCGCGTCTTTATTGAGAATGCTCAGGCACAAGACAAGAGTCGTTTTGTCGCCAATATTATTGCTGGCGACTCGTTGCAAGTACAGTCGCCTTATGTGGGTACGATGCCCATTGACGCAATTCCATCTTCGCTATACACGGTGGGTGCTTCTCTGCTTGGTGCGCAGATCGCAGGTAGTAATGCCGATGGTACTACTCTTACAGTAGGTACTGCTACCACTCAGAACGGTATTATCAATTTCCGAGTCACCTATCCGGCCCACAACTTTAATACGGGTACGAGTCGAGGCACCATTCTGGTGGGCTGCTATGGCTATAACCCCGATCAATCGTATAACACTGATGACAAACGTTACGACGCACCTCAATCGGCTCAGGTTTATATAGTTGCCAGTGCGAGTAACGATAGTGCTACTGCTGTGGACAAGGGGCAATTCTGCTTTGCTTCCGTCGCTGGTTGGACATTTTCTCCAGAGGCTACGGGTATTGGTCCAGCATCGGCAGGACAAAACGTGTCGTTGCTGTTGCGAGATGGAGGTGACACAATTTCATTACCTTTTGTGGGCGTATCATGTTCTTCGGCAGTTACCGCGCAAGGTATAAATTCCACCACCAATATCAAGAGCGATTTTAGTTTGTCGGCAGTCGTGCAGTCCAATTTAGAAAATACCAAATCTCAAACCAGTATCGATGGTAGCGTGATAATAAATGTTACTGCAGGATCATTCTCAGGAGATGAGAGCTTACTTGTGTCTGGAGATAAAGGTGTGGTGACATGTGTTGCGGGTGATGCAACAGCCACCATTACCGTAACCGTGCCGTAGTTCTGCCATCGGTTTAAACGAGTACTCCGGATCGGCGCAAAAACTTGAACATCGAGTCATACCTACGAAAATCGTCGTCATTCATCTCCATGGCTAAAAAGGGTGCCTCGGGGACACTCAATGACGCAGTGGGTACCAACCTAGATCTAGGTGAGGTTGCTTGCTGATCTAAAAGTTATTTTTATGATAGCTTGACACCTCTTAATGGGGTAGCCTAGACTTCCTCCCGCTCACCGTTTCTGGTACTAGAAGTCGAAAAAGTGATCGTAGTGCCTGCCGGTATTAAAGGTGCTTACTCAGTGTTTTACTGAAGGAAGTATGTAATGCTGCGAAACTATCTTCCTATCCTATTGTTTCTGTTAGTCGGTTTTGGAACAGGGGTGATTTCAATCACCATGGGATTCATCCTGGGGCCACATCGACCCAACAGTGAGAAACTTTCTCCCTACGAATGTGGTTTTGAGGCGTTCGAGGATTCGCGTCTGAAGTTCGATGTGCGCTACTATCTTGTCGCCATTTTGTTTATTATCTTTGACCTAGAGATCGCCTTTCTCTTTCCTTGGGGAGTGGCGCTGAAACAGGTAGGTGGCTTTGGTTTGGTAGCAATGGCGTTGTTCCTCGGAATTCTCGTAGTCGGTTTTGTCTACGAGTGGAAGAAAGGGGCGCTAGAATGGGAATAGAGGGGCTTCTTGATAAGGGCTTTGTCACTACCTCTGCTGACAAAGTGATCAATTGGGCACGTACCGGTTCGATGTGGCCAATGACCTTCGGTCTGGCCTGTTGTGCAGTGGAAATGATGCATGCGGGAGCTGCACGCTACGATCTGGATCGTTTTGGTATTGTGTTTCGGCCAAGTCCACGTCAGTCTGATGTGATGATTGTGGCAGGAACCCTGGTGAATAAGATGGCTCCAGCCCTGCGCAAGGTTTATGATCAGATGGCGGAACCACGTTGGGTGATCTCCATGGGGTCCTGCGCCAATGGCGGCGGCTATTATCATTATTCTTATTCCGTAGTACGAGGTTGTGATCGGATTGTGCCGGTGGATATCTATATACCTGGTTGTCCACCCACAGCCGAGGCCTTGATTTACGGAATGTTGCAATTGCAAAAGAAGATCCAGCGTACCAATACTATCGCCCGATAAGGGGAAGATAGAAGTGGTGTCAGCCTTTTACCTCTGAGAACTGGAAGCGATCCGGTCGTGAATAGATTAAGCCTGGCGGAACGTCTGCAAAACCACTTCGATGGCGTTTATACGGCGTGTGTTCAAGATCGCGGTCAGTTTATACTGACTGTGCCGCAGGAGCACCTGTTGGCAATGGCGCAAGAACTGCGGGATGCGCCGGATCTGCGTTTCGATATGTTGATGGATCTGTGTGGCGTGGATTATTCCACCTATGATGACGGTACTTGGAAGGGAGAACGGTTTGCCGTTGTCTACCAATTATTGTCCATCGCCCATAATGAGCGAGTACGCCTCAAGGTTTTTGTGCCGGGCGACTTTCCTATGGTTGCTTCGGTAATAGGATTGTGGCAATCCGCAGATTGGTACGAACGCGAGGCCTTCGATCTCTTCGGTATTATCTTTGAAGGGCATCCGGATCTACGCCGCATTCTTACTGATTACGGTTTTATCGGCCATCCCTTCCGTAAAGACTTTCCGCTCAGTGGTAACGTGGAGATGCGTTACGATCCGGTACGCGGACGAGTCGTTTATCAGCCGGTAACCATTGAGCCGCGTGTTCTGGTACCGAGGGTAATCCGTAAAGACAACCGCTACGCTGGAATCAACGGGGAAAGCCGGTAATCCGCCATGGCAGAGATCAGAAACTATACCTTGAATTTCGGGCCACAACATCCAGCAGCGCATGGTGTACTGCGGTTGGTGCTGGAACTCGATGGTGAAGTGGTGCAACGCGCCGACCCTCATATCGGTCTACTTCACCGCGGCACTGAGAAATTGTTTGAGCATAGAACTTTCAACCAGGGTATTGGTTTCATGGATCGTATGGACTATATGTCCATGCTCTGCAATGAACATGCCTATGTCCTAGCGATTGAACGTCTACTCGGCATTGAGCCTCCCATTCGTGCCCAATATATCCGGGTGATGTTCGATGAGATCACCCGCATCCTGAATCATCTGCTCTTTTTTGCTGCCCACGGCCTCGATATCGGGGCCATGACAATGTTCCTGTATTGCTTCCGGGAACGCGAGGATCTCTTCGATTGTTACGAGGCAACGACAGGCGCACGAGTACATACGCAATATTATCGTCCGGGTGGGGTATATCGAGATCTGCCCGATAGCATGCCCAAGCATCAACCCTCGAAGTGGAATAGCCAGAAGGATCTCGATCGACTCAATGCCAATCGGCAGGGATCGATGCTGGACTTTCTCTGGGATTTCACGGAGCGTTTCCCGGGGCATGTGGATGAATATGAGACCCTGCTTACCGAAAATCGTATATGGAAACAACGTACAGTCGGTATTGGCGTAGTCAGTCCTGAGCGTGCGCTTCAATTGGGATTTAGTGGTCCGATGCTGCGGGGATCTGGCGTCGAATGGGATTTGCGCAAGAAGCAGCCGTATGAAGTGTATGATCGGCTTGACTTCGATATTCCTGTCGGAGTAAATGGCGATACCTACGACCGATATCTGGTGCGTATCGAAGAACTTCGTCAGTCCAATCGAATTATCCGTCAGTGTGTAGAATGGCTACGCCATAATCCTGGTCCGGTGATGATTGGCGATCGTAAAGTAGCACCTCCCTCACGGAAAGAGGTTAAGGACAATATGGAATCGCTCATTCATCACTTTAAGCTCTTCTCCGAGGGCTATATGGTGCCTGAGGGTGAAGTCTATGTAACCATTGAGCATCCAAAGGGTGAATTGGGCGTATATATGATTTCGGATGGGGCCAATAAGCCTTATCGAGTTAAAATTCGCGGTGCTGGTTTTGTCCACTTGGCGGCTATGAACGAGATGGCCTGTGGTCACATGTTGGCGGATGTGGTCGCCATTGTTGGTACCATGGATATCGTGTTCGGGGAGGTCGATCGGTGAGTACGAAGCCCGAAGAGATCGTAAGCGAAGTGGTAACTCTTTCTGCCGCAGTGCGTGAAGAGATTGATCGCTGGATAACGAAATATCCACCCGATCGCAAACAGTCGGCTGTAATGGCGGCGTTGCGAATCGTCCAGGATGAAAACGGTGGTTGGTTGTCGCAAGCTCATCTGGAGGCGGTGGCTGGCTATTTGGATATGCCACCCATTGCCGTCTACGAAGTGGCAACCTTTTATTCCATGTACGATCTGGCTCCCGTGGGTCGCCACAAAGTTTGTGTATGTACCAACATTTCTTGCATGTTACGGGGTTCCGATGAGGTAATGGCACATATTAGCCAAAAGCTCGGAATCAAAGCGGGTGAGACTACCACCGACGGACGTTTTACCCTTAGGGAGGTGGAGTGTCTCGGGGCCTGCGTTGGGGCACCCATGATGCAAATCGGACGTCAGTATCACGAAAACCTGACCTCCGAACGCATTGATCGGATCCTCGACAGTCTGGAATAGCGCCATGGCCGATAATACGTGCAGTACTGAAAATGATTACGTTTGTCTTACCACGCTCCATCTCAACCCACCCTGGACATTAGACAGTTATCGTCAGGTTGCGGGTTACCAAGCGTGGGAAAAGATACTGCGGGAAAAAACTCCTGCTGAAACTATTATCGCGGAGATAAAGAAAAGCGTCCTGCGTGGGCGCGGTGGGGCTGGTTTTCCCACGGGGATCAAATGGACCTTCATGCCTCGTAATATTCAGGGTCAGAAATACATTTTTTGTAATTCTGATGAAGGCGAACCCGGAACCTGCAAAGACCGTGATATCCTGCGCTACAATCCCCACGCTATCATCGAAGGGATGCTGATTGCGGGATATACTCTTGGCGCGTCCATAGGTTATAACTACATCCGTGGAGAGTTCTGGGAACCCTACGAACGATTTGAGGCTGCCCTCGCGGAAGCCCATGCGGCAGGGTTAATTGGTCATAATATCCAAGGGTCCGGGATCGACTTTGAGATATATACCCACCTGGGAGCCGGAGCTTATATCTGCGGCGAGGAAACGGCACTGCTAGAATCCGTCGAAGGCAAAAAAGGCCAACCTCGCTTTAAACCGCCCTTCCCGGCAAAGTATGGTCTTTACGGTAAGCCCACCACCATCAATAACGCTGAATCGTTGGCCTGTATACCCAATATTGTGCGTAATGGGGGACACTGGTTCAACGTGTTGGGCGAACCTATTTGTGGCGGTACCAAAATTTTTAGTGTATCGGGTCATGTAGCGCGACCGGGTAATTATGAGATCTCGTTGGGAACTCCATTCCTCGAATTGCTTGCCATGGCTGGCGGCGTTTGGAAAGGAAACCGACTCAAGGCAGTCATCCCTGGTGGATCGTCAACTCCGGTGGTTCCCGCTGAGATCATAAGACGGGCCACCATGGATTATGGCGGATTGATAAGAGTAGGCTCCATGTTAGGATCGGGAGCGGTCATCATTATTGACGAAACGACCTGCATGGTGCGACTGCTGGCGCGGATCTCCCACTTTTATGCGGAGGAGTCTTGTGGTCAATGTACTCCCTGCCGCGAGGGTACCGGTTGGCTTGCTCGTGTGCTCCATCGGATCGAGCACGGCGAGGGACAACCGGGAGACCTAGATCTGCTGACCGATTTGGCGGACAAGATCGAGGGTCGTACCATCTGTGCCCTGGGGGATGCTGCTGCGATGCCGGTGAAAAGTTTCATCAAGTACTTTCGGGCGGAGTTCGAGTATCATATAAAACACAAGAAGTGTATGGTTTGAACATGATGGTGTACCGTGAGTTCCACGGGATCTTAAGTCTGTGGAGCAGCAAGCGCTGGCGTTATGTAGTTCGGTGACGTGAAACTAGCCGCTGTGAAGCAGAAATCAAGCGTTAAAGCTGTGTGTACAGGTTTGTGTAAGTCTTGAGGAACGGTTGCGATGTTAAACATCCAGATCAATGGTATCGATATCCAGGCACCGCATGGAACCATGCTTATCGATGCCGCCCAGGAGGCCGGAATTGTTATCCCGCGCTTCTGTTATCACAAAAAGCTCTCTACCTCTGCCAGCTGTCGGATGTGCTTGGTAGAAGTGGAGAAGGTGGCCAAGACGGTCCCCGCTTGTGCTACCCCGGTGGCGGATGGGATGAAGGTCCGTACCCATTCTCCGAAGGCCCTCAGTGCCCAGCGGGGAGTGATGGAGTTCCTGCTGATCAATCATCCCTTGGATTGCCCCGTCTGCGATCAAGGGGGAGAGTGTCCATTGCAGGAGGCAGCCGTCGGTTTTGGCGCCAGTGTTTCTCGTTATACCCTTGGCAAACGGGTACTGCCCGATCCGGATCTGGGACCGTTGGTTGCCTCAGACATGACTCGTTGTATTCACTGTGTCCGTTGTCTGCGTTTTAGTAGAGAAATTGCTGGGGTGATGGATCTGGGAGCTATCCATCGCGGTGAACACATGGCAATTTCTACTTATGTTGGCCATACCCTAACCTCGGAACTCTCTGGAAACCTCATTGATCTCTGCCCAGTGGGGGCGCTTACTTCTAAACCCGCCCGTTTCAAGGCACGATCTTGGGAACTCCAGGCGCATTCCGCCATCGGTCCCCACGACTCCTTCGGTTCCCATTTGCGGGTGGATGTGCGCGGGGGACGGGTCATGCGAGTGGTTGCCCGAGAATGTGAGGAGGTCAACGAGACCTGGATCTCCGACCGTGACCGTTTTAGTTATCAGGGACTCTATAGTGCCGATCGTTTAGAGGTTCCTCGTATCCGTGAGGCAGGGGTTTGGCGTGAGGTCAACTGGTCCACTGCGTTGGAGTTTGTAGCGAAGGGTCTTGATCAGGTACGTAAAACTCATGGCCCCGCAGCTCTGGGTGCTCTTTTGGCCCCTACGGCTACGTTGGAGGAGGGGTATTTGGTCCAAAAGCTGATGCGAGTTATGGGTAGTCCTAACGTGGACCATCGCTTGCGTCAGATCGATTTTTCGGATCAGGACCGAGATCCCATATTCCCATGGCTCGGTTGTTCTATTGCCGACCTAGAAGAAAAAAATACTTTCTTGGTAGTGGGTTCTCATCTGCGTAAAGAACATCCCCTGGTTAACCATCGTTTGCGTAAGGCGATGTTCCTGGGTGCCCACGCGATGTTCCTAGACGCCGTGGCTCGTGACTATAACTATGCACCAAGTGCCATTATGGTCGCTCCCCCCAGTATGTGGGAGCATGAGCTGTTGGCGGTTGCCAAAGCGGCACAGGCCATCACTGGACGTGCGGTATCGTCGGACTTGGTTGCCCTGTGGGAAGGAGTCAATCCGGATCTGCAGCATCAAGTCACGGCTGACTACTTGACGCAATCCTCGTCTGCCGCTGTATTGCTTGGCAACTTGGCGCAAGCCCATCCTCGTTTCGCCGCTTTGCGGGCGTTGGCTGGTGTAGTGGCGGAATTGACTGGAGCGACTGTGGGTTACCTGCCCGAGGGCGCGGGCTCCGTCGGAGCTTGGTTAACAGGTTGCGTTCCTCATCGTGGACCAGGCGGAAAACCAGCAACACCCGGTCAGGATTGGCGCACTATGGTGACAGGAGGAGTGAAAGGTCTTTTGGTCCTCGGCGCCGAACTCGATCGTGATTGTGCTGACCCTGCCGCGGCTCTGAAGGGTTTGAAAAAGGCAGACTTTGTAGTAAGTCTCTCTCCGTGGACCAGTCCTGCTCAGGAAAGCTACGCGGACGCAATTTTGCCAATAGCCCCTTATGCCGAAACTTCCGGCACTTATGTCAATCTCGAAGGGCGTTGGCAGAGTTTTCAAGGGGTTACCGCTCCGGTAGGAGAGACCCGGCCGGGCTGGAAGGTCTTACGGGTGTTGGGTAATCTCCTCGGCTTGAGCGGTTTTGATTATTTTTCATCGGATCAGGTGTTGGCTGAGGCGCGGGAAACCATTGGTATAGTGATTCCTAACAACATCATGCCCTGGCAGGCCCCGCAGGGGATTAGTGGTGCGGGAGGTTTGGAACGGCTTGGAGATGTGCCTATCTATGCGGGCGATGCCCTGGTACGTCGAGCCAGTGCCTTACAGGCTACCCCGGATGGGTGTGCGTCCATTGTTGCTCGACTTCACTCTGCCTCTCTGGCACAGGCCGGACTCACGGGTGCGTCGATAGTGACCGTGCGTCAAGGGGATGAGGAGATAGATCTACCGGTAGTAGTGGATGATCGGGTCGCCAAAGGTTGTGTGTTGATAGCCGCAGCGGTGGCTGAAACAGCCGCACTGGGACCCATTCTCAGCGCGGTAGAGCTTATACCTGTCGTAACGTTGGCCCAACGGGTTGCCGTTTAGTCCCACGTTTTTAGTTTTTTGACCGTGGTAGGAAATAGAAACCTTTTAATAGGGGCGTGCGGGATGTCTGATCTTGTCCTAGTGATCTGGAGCATCATCAAGATAATGGCGGTGATGATTCCATTGCTCGCGTCTGTGGCGTGGTTGCCCTATGCCGAGCGTAAGGTCATCGGTTATATGCAGATCCGCATTGGTCCTAATCGGGTCGGTCCGCGGGGTTGGTTGCAGCCAATTGCCGATGCTTTGAAGTTGATGTTCAAAGAGATCATTATTCCCTCAGGAGCCAATAAGGTTCTATTCATACTTGCGCCGGTGTTGGCGATTGCTCCGGCGCTGGCGGCGTGGGCGGTGGTTCCTTTTTCAGATACACTGGTAATCACCAATATCAATGCGGCCCTGCTTTATATCCTTGCTCTTAGTTCAACGGGTGTGTACGGTATCATCATTGCCGGTTGGGCCTCTAATTCAAAATACGCCTTTCTAGGGGCGATGCGTTCGGCAGCCCAGATGGTGTCTTACGAGATCGCGATGGGGTTTGCCCTGGTGGGAGTAGTCATAGGGGCAGGCAGTCTGAATCTCGGGATGATCGTCAATGCCCAAAGTGGCGGAATTCTGAATTGGTTTTTTGTGCCGATGTTTCCGTTGTTCGTGATCTATTTTCTCTCGGCAGTTGCTGAGACGAACCGCTCCCCGTTTGATGTGGCAGAGGGAGAATCGGAGATCGTGGCAGGATTTCATGTAGACTATTCGGGGATGGCCTTCGCTGTGTTTTTCTTGGCGGAATATGCCAATATGATCCTCGTTTCCACCTTGGCATCGCTGATGTTTCTTGGAGGATGGCTATCTCCTTTTGAAGGGATTCCAGTCATCGGGGAACCGAGTTTTTTGTGGTTGTTGTGTAAGGTTTCATTCTTCCTATTGCTCTACCTCTGGTTCCGCGCTACCTTTCCACGTTACCGCTACGATCAGGTGATGCGTTTAGGGTGGAAGGTGTTCATTCCGATTACCATCGCGTGGATAATACTGATTGCTGTTATGGTAGTCGAAGGATGGGCCTGGTGGAATATATGATACGTTCGATATTTGTAAACCTACATTAGGTTGCTGCGTCCATGCTCAATACGATTGCCCGCTATCTAAAAAGCCTGTTCCTGCTGGAACTGTTGGCCGGATTGGGTGTGACCGGAAAATATTTGTTCGGCCGCAAGATTACTATTCAATACCCAGAGTCACGGACGCCGCTGTCGCCGCGTTTCCGGGCACTGCATGCCTTGCGCCGTTATCCCGACGGTGAAGAGCGTTGTATTGCCTGTAAGCTGTGTGAAGCGACTTGTCCGGCGCTCGCCATCACCATTGAGTCCGAGCAGCGTGCGGATGGTAGTCGGCGTACCACCCGTTATGAGATTGACCTGTTCAAATGCATATATTGCGGCTTTTGTGAAGAATCTTGCCCGGTGGACTCTATCGTGGAAACCGCAGAGTTTGAGTTCGCCCCTGAGCACTTTGGCGAGCGCATTCTGACGAAGTCTCAATTGCTTGCCCGGGGTGATCGCCTTGAGCCGCAGATTGCTGCAAATCTGGCGGCTGATGCACCTTATCGCTGAAGAGATAGCCAATGGAATCAATAATCTTTTACCTCTTTTCGACTATCCTGCTGATGGCTGCTACTGCGGTTATTACATCGCGCAACTCGGTACACTCGGCGTTATTTCTGGTGCTTGCCTTTTTCACCAGTGCAGGATTGTGGGTGTTGTTAGAAGCTGAATTCTTGGCCATCACCCTGGTCGTGGTGTACGTGGGGGCGGTGATGGTACTTTTCCTCTTTGTGGTGATGATGATTGATGTCAACGTGGCACCACTACGGGAAGGCTTTACTAAATACCTTCCTTTCGGTATGCTGGTGGCAGGAATTATGGCGGCAGAGATGTTTTTGGTACTCGGGTCAGGATACTTTGGCCTGGATCACTTTTCCGCTCCCGTTCCCCATCCCGCAGAATATAGCAATACCGCCGAATTGGGATCGTTGATCTATACCGATTACGTTTACCCCTTCGAGCTTGCTGCGGTACTTTTGTTAGTAGCCATTGTTGCGGCCATTGCATTAACCCTGCGGCGGCGTCCAGGAACGAAATACCAAGACCCTGCCCAACAGGTCTTGGTACGTCGTAGCGACCGAGTGCGTCTCGTGCAGATGCCCAGTGCGGAGCGTACTTCTCCATCTTAACTTTAGGAGAGGACGAAGATGTTAACCCCCATCCTAACCTTCTGTAGAAGAGGGAGCGAGACGTAGCGGCCATGATCTCACTGTCGCATTTCCTTATTCTGGGTGCCCTGCTATTTTGTTTGAGTATTGCAGGGATATTCCTGAACCGTAAGAACGTGATTATCTTGCTCATGTCGATTGAGCTGATGCTCCTCGCGGTGAATATGAACTTCGTAGCGTTCTCCCATTATCTGGGAAACCCTGCCGGCCAGATATTCGTTTTCTTTATTCTTACCGTTGCGGCCGCCGAGTCCGCCATCGGGCTGGCGATTCTAGTGGTGTTGTTCCGTACTCGGAATACCATCAATGTCGATGATCTGGACTCACTGAATGGATAGCCCGGTTAACATGCAGAGCGTCTATCTCACCATTGTCCTAGCTCCCCTGCTGGGCTCCCTTGCCGCCGGTCTCTTCGGTTGGAAGATCGGCCGCACCGCAGCCCATTGGGCCACCATCCTTGGCGTGGCCATCTCCTTTCTGTTATCGCTAGTCGTCTTCAAGCACCTCATCATGGATGGTGCCTCTCCTTTTGATGGTTCGGTCTATACCTGGCTGGTGAGCGGGAGTGGGCTGCGTCTAGAGGTAGGATTCCGTGTAGACGAGTTGACCGCCGTGATGCTGGTGGTGGTGACTTTTGTCTCGCTAATGGTGCATATCTACACCATTGGTTATATGCACGACGATCCAGGTTATACCCGTTTCTTCAGCTACATTGCCTTGTTCACCTTCGCAATGCTGATGCTGGTGATGGCCAACAATTTCCTCCAACTATTTTTTGGGTGGGAAGGAGTGGGCGTGATTTCATATCTTCTCATCGGTTTTTGGTTTAACCGTGAGAGTGCTGTCTACGCCAGCCTCAAGGCATTTCTGGTCAATCGGGTGGGTGACTTTGGTTTTGTGCTCGGAATTGCCGCAGTTTATAAATATTGCGGGGCACTCGATTACGAAACAGTCTTCCGAAAGATTCCCGCTTTGGCGGGACAGACCCTGTCACTGTGGCCAGGGAATGAGTGGTCGATCATTACCGTCATTAGTATTTTGTTGTTCATCGGAGCAATGAGCAAATCAGCACAGGTGCCGTTGCATGTGTGGCTGCCAGATTCCATGGAAGGTCCTACCCCGATCTCCGCATTGATCCACGCTGCAACCATGGTCACCGCCGGTATTTTCATGGTGGCGCGGATGTCACCCATTTTTGAATATTCGGAGACGGCCCTTTCCTTCATTCTAGTCATTGGAGCCATCACCGCCTTCTTCATGGGGCTGCTGGGCTTGGTTCAGAATGACATTAAACGGGTGGTGGCCTATTCCACTTTGTCCCAACTGGGGTACATGACCGTGGCCCTGGGGGCCTCCGCCTATGCCGCAGGTATTTTCCACCTGATGACACACGCCTTTTTCAAGGCGTTGCTGTTCCTCGGTGCGGGTTCGGTGATCATCGCCATGCATCATGATCAAGACATTCGTCACATGGGTGGGTTACGCAAATATATGCCCATTACCTACTGGACGGGTCTCATCGGGACCTTGGCCCTCATCGGATTTCCGGGATTTGCGGGATTCTTCTCCAAAGATGCCATCATTACTGCAGTGGAAGTATCTACGCTTCCGGGAGCGGGAATTGCCTATGCGGCGGTCCTGTCGGGGGTGTTTGTGACGGCGCTTTATAGCTTCCGTGTGTTCTTTTTAGTTTTCCATGGCAAGGAACGTATGGATCACCACACCCGTGAGCATCTCCACGAAACTCCTGCGGTGGTAACTGCACCGTTGATTGCCTTGGCCATTCCCTCGGTAATTGCCGGAGCCCTGTTTGCCGGACCCATGCTTTTTGAACATCCGAGTCTGTTCGGGCACTCTATCTTTGTGCTTCCTCAGCACGATGTGCTGGGTGAAATGGCTCATCATTGGCACGGGCCGATTCTTTTTGTGACTCACAGTCTGACCAGTCCGGTGCTCTGGCTCGCCATGGCAGGTTTGGTATTGGCTTATGTGTTGTTTGTGCTACGGCCCAATATTCCTGGCTTGATTGTGGCGCGAACAAGGGTGTTCTACCGTATCCTGCTGGAAAAATATGGCTTTGATCGCTTCTACGATTTCTTTTTCGCGGGAGGAGGGAGGCTATGTGGCCGTTTCCTGTGGCAGGTGGGCGACGTCGCGCTTATTGATGGAATAATGGTCAATGGTACGGCCAAAGCAGTGGGCTGGATTTCTTCCGTCGTCCGCTATATCCAATCAGGTTTCCTTTACCACTACGCCTTCGCCATGATCCTCGGCCTGCTCTTTTTGCTGGGCTGGTTCGTGGTCGCGTGAGCATAGGGATGGATTCAGGTATGTCTCTGCCTCTGTTGAGTTCTATTATCTGGCTCCCCATTTTGGGTGCCGGCACTGTGCTCACCCTCGGTGAGCACCGTCAAAATCTCGTACGTCAAGTTACGTTCGGATTTGCGGTGGTGACTTTTCTCTTAAGCCTGGGATTGTTTACGGGCTTTGACCCTACTACGTATGCTATGCAATTCGTGGAGGATGCACCCTGGATTCCGAGTTTCGGCATTCGCTATTCCCTTGGGGTGGATGGCATTTCCGCGCCGCTTATCCTGCTGACCACTTTCTCTACAGTATTGGTAATACTTTCGGGCTGGGAAGTCATTCAGTACCGGGTGTCCCAGTACATGGCTGCTTTCCTAGTCATGGAAGGGGTGATGGTCGGGGCCTTTTCCGCAATGGATGCCATGCTCTTCTATTTTTTCTGGGAGGGAATGCTCATCCCGATGTTTCTTATCATCGGGATTTGGGGAGGGACACAGCGCGTCTATGCCACGGTCAAGTTCTTCCTATATACCTTTTTGGGTTCGGTGTTCATGTTGGTCGCCCTGATCTACCTGGCCTATACCGCAGATAGCTTTAACATTTTGAAGCTCCAGGCATTGGATCACATTGGCCTGAATACCCAGATTCTCATTTTTATTGCCTTCATGCTTGCGTTTGCAGTGAAGGTACCGATGTGGCCGGTACATACTTGGTTACCGGACGCCCATGTCGAGGCACCCACCGGAGGGTCGGTCATTTTGGCGGCCATCATGCTAAAAATGGGAGGGTACGGTTTTCTCCGCCTTTCACTTCCCATTGTTCCTGATGGAAGTCAATATCTGAGCGGCCTGATGATCGCGCTGTCTCTTATTGCGGTCGTGTACATTGGTCTTGTGGCCCTTGTACAGCAGGACATGAAAAAGCTTATTGCCTATTCTTCGATTTCCCATATGGGGTTCGTCACTTTGGGAACCTTTGCTGCGTTTACGGCACTTTCTCTAGGAAATCGTAGTGCTGCAGTACTGGGAATGGAAGGTGGAATGGTGCAGATGATCTCCCATGGTTTTATCTC
>Ga0265602_1000010_pt1 | contig 16822 bp, 16 predicted proteins | sample saktaT_6_FD_197242 | JGI IMG/M metagenome (GOLD analysis project Ga0265602, IMG submission 197242) | Metatranscriptome of saline water microbial communities from Sakinaw Lake, British Columbia, Canada - sak_2013_6_6_36m (Metagenome... | ecosystem: Environmental > Aquatic > Non-marine Saline and... | reverse complement strand
GTCACAGCAGTCTGGATCACCGGCCAAATCGGGGCGAGACCGCAACCGCCGCCGATGAATACCAAATTCTTTCCACGCCAGTCGTCCACTGGAAAACTATTGCCGTACGGACCACGAATACCCACCACATCGCCCACCGCAAGCGAATGGAAGGCGGAAGTTACGCGACCCGCCCGCATAATGCTAAATTGCTTATAATCAGTAACCAACGGCGAAGATGCAATCGAGATCATCGATTCGCCCTGGCCAAAGATCGAAAGCATCGCGCACTGACCACATTCATGCTCGAAACCATCGTCACCCATGAATTCAAGACGGAAGGTCTTAATGGCACGCTCGCCAGGAACCTCCTCTTTGATATGGATGACCCGGGCCAACTTCGGTAGGTAGATATTATCTCCCATTTTCAATTCCCCTCTCAGCCCTTTCCCGTTAACGGGAGATCAGCGGCTGAGGCCACCTGGTTGACGACGGTGATAATGTCGATTCCGACCGGGCATCCAGTAACGCAACGACCACAACCCGTACACTGGAACATCCCAAAGTTTTCATGAAAATATTGAAACTTGTGACAGACTCGCTGACGCAAACGAGTCCCCAGACTTCCTCTCGGATTGTGACCGGAGGAATGCATGGTGAAATCTGGAAACTGGCAGGTGTCCCACGTGCGAATCCGAGAACCCCTCAGAGGCACAGAACCGGCTGTCTCATCGTTAATGTCGAAGCAGTGACAAGTCGGGCACAGGAAGGTACAAATACCGCAACTAATGCATGGCTTCGCCAATTCTTCCCAAAGCGGTGAGGTAAAATTCGCCTTCAGTCGGGCGGGTACTGAGGTCGTATTACTCACCGCACGTTGTGGATGAGTAATCGCCGCAAGATGCACACGTCCCGCTTCACCTCGATCGACCCCAGTTGGTTCGGCGAGCAGTGAGCCGGCCTTCCGCATCAGGGTCTCACCAGTCGCTGTGACTGCGAGCAACAGATAGCGATCTCCCAGGTCGGTCATTAGAACATCAAGACCTTCACGGGAGACTGGCGAACCACCCACAGACTTGCAGAAACAGTTACGACCGGGCGGCTGATTGCAGGCTAAACCCACGTAGGCCAACTGTTCGCGGCGTGCCTGGTAATAGGTGTCCTCGAACTGTTCGGTAAAAACCCGATCCATGCGCGGTAGACCTCGTCCATCGCAAGGACGGACGCCGAATATCACACGCTGCTCAGACTTCGGTACCAGCGGGGTCAGGCGCGGAGCCTCGCCCTTGATCTGCTCGAAGGTGAAAAAAACCTCGCGCTGTGGAAAGGCGAAATTCTTTGGAGGCTGAGTGGTATTGGGATGATTGAGACGCACACTATCGGTCGCACGGCGCACTGGCTGGTAGCTCCAGACATCGTCTTGCAACACTGGCGCGAAGACCTCCCAACCGTCTAGCGCAGCGATCCAGTCGCCAAGCTGTCCTTTGTCGAGAATTCGTTCCATTAGAGCTACCTGATGAAATCGTTGGGGTCGTCGTCCCGGAAGGACGACACGAAGGACGCTATCTCAACGCTTGCACCGGGTTCGTACCCGAATTTCTCACGGGCATCTCTCTCCAGCTTCGTGTTAAGTAGGCGGAGTGGGATATGCACCGGGCAGACGCGTTCACATTCGCCACAGTCAATACAGCGCCCCGCCAGATGCAAAGCGCGCGTCATGTGATAACCGATATTGTCTGAACGGCTCGCGGAGCGTTCGATCCAGCGGACTCGATTGGCCTTCTCTTCCGCGGTGGTATCCGGCATCACCGCAAAAGCAATGCTGTCTACTACGCATTCGTCGCAGTAACACATTGGACAGACCGAACGACAGGCGAAACACCGAATACAGCGTTCGAATTGGTGATTCCAAAAACTCCAGCGTACCGGTTGCGTGCTTGTCTCTTTTTCAAAACGGACCAGGGCAGCAAATGGAGCAGCCAGCGTACGCGCCTTTTCTTCACCGAACACTACGTTGTTCGTCTTGGGGAATGGATTGCGACATTCCAGACAACGATCCGCCATTACCTCACGAGCCGATAAACGTTGCTCACCACTTGCCGTAGTAAATACGAAATCATCACCCGCGAAAGCTGCACTTTCCAATCTCTCTAGATCGACACCAGCCGGATGGTGGGCAAGTTTTCGCTCATCCAATACGCCGACCGTCTCGCAGGAGACGCCGATAATATAGACATCTTCGCGCTTAAAATAATTTTCCTGAAGCAGCACCACAATGGCGCGTGCATCGCAACCCTTAGCCACAATAGCGATGGGCTTCTCGGGATGCTGGTGCACTTTGGCAAATTGCTTGCAGTCTTCGACCAAATAAAGGGCTAGGTTGTGAACGCAAGTGGGGTCCCAAACCAGGCTATTTGCATCGTCGGGACGGGTAATGACCACTGGTTCTGCCGCCATGCCCCGGCTCCCACGCCGATAGCCGATTACCGCACGTACCTCCCCTTTTGCGAGAAGGTCCCTGGCTCGGGTGCGGAGGTCCTGGGGATTGATCATGGGCGTTGTGCCTTTAGCTTATCCTGCGGTCCAAGGGGTCGGAGATCTTCCACGAAATCCCTGACGATCTTGGAATACTTGGTCCCTTCTGCGGCCGATACCCAGGACATACGAAAACGTTCCGGCTCGACGCCAATGAACTGGAGCAGTTCATTAACCAAGTACAACTTGCGCCGGGCGAAGTAATTACCTTCCAGGTAGTGACAATCACCAATGTGGCAACCGGACACCAACACTCCATCTGCCCCTTTTCTGAAGGCTGAAAGAATGTATTGTGGCGACACGCTGCCCGAGCACATAACGGTGATCGGTGTTGCATTGGCGGGATACTGGATACGCGATACCCCAGCCAAGTCGCTACCCGCCGAAGAACACCATTTGCACAGAAAGGCGACGATCTTCGGTTCGTATTGGGTCTGTTGTTGTTCAGGCATAATTTGGAGGAAAAACAAATAGGGTTAAACGGCTGCTACACGGTGAGCACTTGTTGACTATGCCCCAAAAAGTTTTTGTGCTTTATCGCTTCTTGTTTCTACAATATTAATAAGTTTGTACATATCAGTTCTCTCAATAATGGAATCCGTAATTCTTGTCACCAACTCGCCCTCATCAAGAATCAAAAGCTCTGGAATACGCCGTTGATAAGCAAAGTCGGATTCAGGATCGTCATATTTCTTCTCTACCAGAAGAACGGTAAACTCTCCACCTTCTCTTTGAAGCTCGGCAGAATACTGCCGATATACAAGACAGGGATCGAATATTATGTCTGAATTGGCCTGCCTACGAAGCTGCTTCCATTTTAGTCTTCCAGATTGGGCTTGAGAAAGAATCTCGTCAAAAAGTTGTTCGTACTTATTCATGGATCCTCCGAGTACGACACCCAATCATCTATCACTTCTTTTAGTTCCCTAATACGTCCACAATCAATGTGTCCGTGCATCTCAATCGCAAGAGTCCCTCGTTTAGTGGCTCTCGAATAAAAATAGACCGGAATATTTCTCTTTAGGGAAGCTAGTTTTGTTCTCGAAACAGAATTCAATGGAATGGCATCGTCTGGAATACTCATTATTTCGTCAACGATTTGACGAAGACGCTGCCTTCTCCTAAATCTAACGATGTTCGCTTTAATGCTGCGAACGTATAGCAGAGAAACCAGCGAAATAAACAGAGAGATGATCGACGCCCAGGAAGAATAGAACGTCAAGTCATTCACCGACATATCGCAAGATCTCCCTGGACACTAAATAATCGCCCTCATCACAAGGTCAACACCGCATCGATCATTTCTAACATCTGCAAGGACGTGGCGTTCTTCACCTCAACTGCTGCGCGGACACAAGTTGCTGCGCAGGTACCGCAACCTTCGCAAAGCACATCATTGACCACTGCCTTGCCATTTGCCAAGTGAATAGCGTCATAGGGGCAGGCATCGACGCACATCTCGCAGCCGGTGCAAAGCCGAGACTTTACTCGGGCTACCATCGGAGAATGGGTGAGCTTCGGCTGGGAAAGCAATATAACCACTTTGGCTGCTGCCGCACTTGCCTGCGATACCGTTTCCGGAATATCTTTCGGTCCCTGTGCTGCGCCCGCTAGAAAAATACCCGCAGTGACGCTTTCCACCGGTCGCAATTTAGGATGCGCTTCGGCCAAGAAACCGTCTTTGTCGCGCCCAATTTTAAGGGTCTTGACGGCTTCGGCAGTTCCTGCGGACGGTTGCATGGCAAGCGCCAGCACCACCATATCCGCATCAATCTCTACATTCTGTCCAGAGATCGTATCGGTACCGAAAACCCGAATCTTTCCATTTTCCTCGTAAATCTTTGAAACGCGACCACGCAAATAGAGGGTTTCGTCATCCTCCATGGTGCGCTGTACAAATTCTTCGTAACCTTTACCGCCAGAACGGATATCGATGTAAAAGACGTAGGCGCGACCATCTGGTACGTGGTGTTTATACAATCGCGCATGTTTCGCGGTGTACATGCAGCAGATCTTCGAGCAGTAGGCGCAATGCCGGGCCGGATCCCGCGATCCAACGCACTGAATGAACACTATATCTTTTGGTTCGCGATGGTCAGAGGGGCGCAATATCTTGCCACCGGTGGGACCAGACGCCGAACACAGTCTCTCGAATTGTAAGCCATCGAGCACGTTTTCGATCTGACCATGGCCATATTCACCGAGTTGATCCTGACCGTAGAGATCAAAACCAGTGGCCACAACAACAGCACCCACCTCTTCAACTATGGTACGGGGCTGCATGTCGTAATCGATGGCACCCGCGTCACAAACATCCTTGCACTTACCGCAAACTATCGGATTCAATCCTAGACAGGTCGTATCGTCGAGTACGTAGCTGGCGGGAATCGCCTGGGCGTAGGGAATATAAATAGCTCGTCGTGCCGTCAGACCCAATTCATATTGATTCGGCACCACGACTGGGCAGACCTTGGAGCAATCGTCACAGATCTTGCACTTATCTGGATCTACATAAGTGGCTTTCTTAAGAATCTTGGCGCGGAAATTACCAACATAACCCGTGACCTCCTTCACTTCGCTGGAGGTCATCAACGTAATCTTAGGATGACGCGAGACTTCAACCATCTTAGGTGAAAGAATGCACTGCGAACAATCCAGTGTTGGGAATGTTTCGGACAACTGGATCATGTGGCCGCCGATGGTGGCCTCTTTTTCCACCAGTACCACTTCATAGCCGGCATTTGCCAGATCGAGGGATGCCTGGATACCAGCAATACCACCGCCGATCACCAGTACTCGCCGAGTAACGCCAACCTCAATCGGTTCCAGGGGTACATTACGCCCCACTCGCCGTACTGCACTACGGGAAATCTTAATTGCCTTTGCAGTTGCTTCGTCACGGTCCTTGTGTACCCACGAGCACTGCTCACGAATATTGGCGATCTCACAAGTAAAATTATTCAGCCCCGCCGACTTGGCGTTTTCACGGAACGTCTTTTCGTGCAGATTCGGAGAACAACAGGAGACGACGACACTGTCGAGGTCGTTTTCTTTGATCGCCTGAATGACTGCCTTCTGGCCCGGGTCCGAGCACATATAGACATAATCCCGGGCGCAAACGACAGATTCCTCGCTGGCCATTGCCTTGGCCACCTTGGAGACATCCACCGTGGCGGCGATATTGTTACCACAGTGGCAGACGAAAACGCCGGTGCGCTTTTTGGTCATGATCTGAACTTTGCCCTAAAAAATAACATCAAAAAATCAACATCAAAAGATTTTTCTTTTAAGATTAAAAGAAAAATTTTTAATATTTTCTTTTGCCTTGTTCTAAAAGAATTTATTTTTCTGTCTTTTCGGCCATGGATTTAATTCCGTGGTCGTACCCTTTTTCGAAAGCCTTGATGTTGATTTTTAAAAACCGACCAGGAACCAAACCCGGCAGTGCCTTCTTCATGGCATCCGCCGTAACCACCCCAGTCACCGCAGTAAAAAATCCAAGAGCCACTAGGTTGGTAAATAGACGATTACCCAGTCCCTCGGCAAAACGAGTCGCCGGTACTTGCCACATACTCAGATTTGGATGTTCGGCACGAGGCTTTACTAAATCTTCGTCGATGATCAAGATGCCACCATCGGACAGCTCGACGTAATACTTCTCATAGGCTTCTTGCGACAAGGCCATCAACATCGATGGTTGAGTAATGTAGGGATACAGGACCCGATCATCGGAGACCACGAGTTGTGCCGAACAGGCGCTACCGCGCGCCTCTGGTCCGAAACTCTGCGTCATGGTGGCAAACTTATCGTCGTAAAGCGACAGTGCCTTACCCGTAATGAGCGCGCAACGAATGATACCCTGGCCACCAAATCCTGAGAATCTTATCTCCTTTGTGCTCATGCCGCTGCTGCTCCCAGCTGGGCGGCTTTTTGTTCCTCTTCCGCCTTTTTCTCTGGTTCAGTCTTGCCATAGAGCTGATAGTCGTCGCCGATCACTTTGGCATTACAACGATTGACCGCATCCAAATAGGTAGGCTTTTCGCGGTCGATGAACTTACCCACGACGATCTGCCCCTGGAAATCGATAGCCGTTTCACGGGTATCGATGCCATGCTTAATGACAGCGTTATTTTGGTAATATTGCAAAGTGTCTACTCCATCTCCCAAGCGATTGCGACGCAGGTAGAGGGTAGTGCAGGGGGCTATCACCTCGATAAAAGAGAAGCCCCGTTTGTGTAACGCCTCTTCGATAGACTGGGTGACATTGCGCGAATGTAGTGAGGTCCAACGCGCCACATAAGTTGCACCTGCGGCATCGGCCAAAAATGGCAGACTGAACGGATATTCGTAATTGCCGTAGGGAGTGGTTGAGGCATTGGCAGTAGTCGGCGTAGTGGGTGTTACTTGACCACCGGTCATACCGTAGGTGAAGTTGTTCACACAGATTACCACGATATCCATATTACGCCGTGCGGCGTGGATAAAGTGATTGCCACCAATACCTGTCAGATCGCCGTCACCACTGAAGACCACTACCTTGAGTTCAGGGTTCGCCAATTTGAGACCGGTAGCCACCGGAATAGCACGGCCGTGGGTCGCATGGATCGAATCGAAATTCATATAACCAGCCACTCGGCCGGAGCAACCAATTCCCGACACCACTGCCAGTTTATCTTGATCGATCTTGCTACGTTTTATCGCCTCAGCAAAACAAGTAACCACCGAACCGATACCGCAACCCGGACACCAGATATGAGGCATCCGCTCGGTACGGAGCATGCTGGCCATGGTAACTTCCGAAGAGGAAGACACTGTATCGTTCATCGGCACGCCTCTTCAATCGCTTTGAGAATGACCAGAGGATCATGGACGGCACCACCGCAATGGTTGACGCTAACCACTTTACAGCGACCTGCGGCACTCCGCTCTACCTCGCGAACCATCTGACCGTAATTGATCTCTGGTACCACGATTGCCTTGACCTTTTCAGACAATTCACGAATCCGCTTTTCACAAAACGGCCACACGGTAATAAGACGTAAGGAACCGACTTTAAGTCCCTTTTTGCGTGCCTCCTGAATGGCCCGAACAGCGATTCGTGAGGTAATTCCGTAGGATAAAACTACGACCTCGGCATCTTCCATCTGATCTTCGTCAAGACGGATGATCTTATCTGCATTGCTGTTAATCTTTTCGATCAGGTGGGTCACTACGATCTTATTCTGTTCCGGCGTCATCACCGGGTAACCGCGTTCGTTGTGAGTCAGGCCGGTAATATGGAAACGATAACCGTCACCCGCCCGCACCATGGGATGGCCACCCTGAGAATCAAATCCGTAAGGACGGAAATCCTTCTTAGGGCCTTTGTAAAAATTACGCTCTACTACTTTGATCTGATCTGCAGGAGGAATGACCACCTTCTCGTGCATGTGGCCGACGGTTTCATCGGTCATGATGAAGACTGGCGTCCGATAGATCTCCGACAGATTGAAAGCTTCGATCGTAAGATCGAAACATTCCTGTGGGCTATCGGGAGAAAGCGCGATGATGCTGTAATCACCATGCGATCCATAACGCGCCTGCATCATATCTTGTTGCGCGGTAAGGGTCGGTAGACCGGTAGAGGGACCGCCGCGTTGCACATTGGCGATCACCATCGGGGTCTCGGTCATTACGGCTAGGCCGATGTTCTCCATCATCAACGAAAAACCGGGACCCGAGGTCACCGTCATTACTTTTTGACCACCCCAGGCACCGCCAATAAGCGCGGCAATGGAGGCAATTTCGTCCTCCATCTGAATAAACATTGCGCCCACACCGGGGGCACGCTCAGAAAAAAGTTCGGCGGTTTCGGTTGACGGGGTGATGGGATAACCGGCAAAGAATCGGCAACCGGCAGCCAATCCGCCCTCGGCGATGGCGTGGTCACCGTCCATGAAATGGGGGCCGGCATCGACTCCCTTGGGGTCAGCAGTGACAATATTCACATTTCCAACTCTAAAAGGGCGTGTTTTATGGGATAGGCTGGGCCAGTTGGTAATTCAGTTGCTTCACCAAAAACCAGCACGTCAGAAAAAGAAAACAACTACTTCTCTGCCTTTCGAGTTACGGTAATCGCAAACTCCGGGCAAATTAACTCACAAAAGGTACAATCGCGACAGTTATCGGGAACCTTCACGTAGGGCGGATGATAGCCCTTTGCGTTATATTCCACGGCGATATCTAGCACATTGGTCGGACAGAACTGAACGCAAAAACCGCAGCCCTTGCACCAATTCTTATTGATCTGGACTTTACCCAAGATCGGTTTGAGATCACCGAACAGCATACCGTCTTTTCCTCAGATCAGGCCCAGCCCTGTTAAAACAGGTCGTGGATCGATGTGATGGAGGTTGAAGTGCAATACAGATTCATCGCACCCCAATGCAATTGCCATCAGCTGCGTGAAATAAAGTACAGGCAGCTGTTGGAGGTCCGGATTCAGTCGCCGAGCATCTGCCTGTCGGTGGTCAAGATTATGAGCGCAGAGAGGACAACTTACTATCACTACATCGGCAGTATTTCCATGGGCCGAGCCCATGATCCGATTGGTACGCCCTGCAATAATCTCGGGCTGTGCCACTGTGTGATACGCACCACAACATTCAGTCTTTAACGCGAAAGGAACTGGAGTGGCACCAAGTGCCTCGATCAAATTCTCCATGACCCTCGGGTTTTCAACATCATCGATAGCGACTTCTTTGGGACGTACGAGCAGACAGCCATAATAGCAAGCTACACGTAATCCCTTGAGCGGTCGTTTTACTTGTTTACCCAATTTCTCGAAACCGATGCGATCACGCAGGATTTCTAGAAGATGCAGAACATCAACATCTCCTGCGTATTTTGTCGATTCGAGAGACAAGAATTCGTTGATAGTGGCGAGTGCTGCCGCGTCTTCGCGCACATGCTGATTGGCGCGCTTGAGTGTGTTGTAGCACATCGCGCACGAAGTCATAAATGCGCTGGCTAATTCTTCTTTGGCACGAATCAAATTAGTGATCGGCGCCACTCGATGGATAAGGTCATCGGAGGCCAATCCATGTACCGTGCCGCAACAATTCCAGCGATCTAATTCCTTAACCTCCACGTCCAGACGTGCCATTGCTGCTACTGTAGACTCGTCAAAGTTTTGAGCGTGGTTCTTCAGGGTACATCCGGGGTAGTAGCTAAGCTTCATGGATCTTCCTCAATTCCTTTTTAGGAGGTCAGCTTGCGCATGCTGCTGATTAAAGCAATCGGCGGCAACGCAGCGATAGTTTCTGGGGATAAGTCCGCAATATGCAACCGGTCTTGGCGTTCGTTGGTACGCAGCATAATCTCGCGCACAGCCTCAATGACCTCAGCAATTCGCACACCCTTAGGGCATCGTGTATTGCAGGTCATGCAAGACACACAGGTCCAAATAGCACTGGACGCCTGCAATTGTTCGCGCATGCCAAGTTGGACCATACGGATAATCTGGTTGGGAAGGATGTCCATATGATCCGACATCGGACAACCCGCCGAGCAGTTACCGCATTGGTAGCAGGCTAGCAGCTTTTGGCTACTGATCTGTTCGACCTGGGTGACGAAGGAACTACCTAGGCGCGCAGGGGAAATGCGTAAGGGTGTTATCATCGGGGCACTCAGTGCACGGTCAATACTTGCCGTCCAATCGGAATTCCGGCGCATCAAGCCAGATTCCCACGTTCAACACACTGTCAAGCTGTGCTTGTAGAACATCGTAATGATAACGCTCTTCCTCAGCCAAAGCATGAATCATCTTAAGCTTTACCGGGTCATCGGTACTCTTCTTCAATTCCTCGAAGAACAGAGTAGCGCGTCGTTCCAATTCCATCGCCAAACGTAAAGCTTGGGTATCGTCTGCCACAACGCCATGACCGCGTGCCACAATAGTGGCTTCGAGCTGATCAATTACGCTCGACTTACGAGGATTCGCAAGCTCCTCGGCGGAAAGTCGTTCCCACTCTGATTCACCAATAAGACCAGCAAACAGCGCACCAATTTCTACTACGTGCCCTCGCTCTTCTTCAGCGAGGCGCAGAAACATGAGCTTTCCTCGAGGATGCTCTGTTGCTTCGGCGGCACGTCGATAAAAATGTTCACCATTGAGCTCAAGACCGATCGCACTCTGTACCAGCTCGAGCAAACCGTCACTTATTTGGCTCATGTTGCCTCCGCTTTCTGCGTTTCTGCATAGAGACGATTGTACAACACCGAACTTCCCGGCAGCGATTGGGCAGTACGAGCCAATTGACGCTTCTTGACTTCTTCAGGTGCATAGGACGGCAGCAGAATGGGCGTCACCAAATTCGTTTGTATCCCCTCTTCTGCCAATTCCTTTTCATAAGCGTCCAGGTGATTCAGAGTAAGTTTTCCGACAGTGACCTGTCGAGCGTATTCGCCGGCATACCGACCGGCGCGTTGTCCAAACACGTTGTAGTCTAGTACCGAATTACCCATTAAACGATTGCGACCGTGCACCCCACCGCTCGCCTCTCCAGCGACATAAAGGCCGGGCAGGTTGGTCTCACAATGAGCATTGATCTCGACCCCGCCATTCTGGTAGTGCAATGACGGGTAGATTAGAATCGGCTCTTGGGTAATGTCAATTTTGTAACGTAGAAACTGGTGGTGATGGGCAGCAAAATGGTGAGCGATATAACCCGCGCCATTCAATTGATCAATAATTGGTGTATCTAACCAAACACCGACCCGGCCTGAAGGTGTTTCAACACCACCGCCATTCTGCCGACACTCACGAATAATCGCCGATGCCTCAATGTCGCGCGGTTCGCGCGGAAAAACAAAGAGTTCACCATCTTTATTCACGGGCTGACCACCAGCACCACGAACTTTTTCCGTGATGAGGAAGCCAGCTATCTGTTCAGGGAAAGCTGCACCGGTAGGATGATACTGGACAGAGTCCATGTACAGTAATTTAGCACCCGCACGATAGGCCATTACAAGACCATCACCGGTAGCACCGTAATGATTAGTGGTGTCAAATCCTCGGATATGTAGGCGCCCAAAACCGCCAGTAGCAATTATTGTAGCCTTGGCTTTGACAACAAAAAATTCTTCGCTGTCCATGCTATAGAGTATTGCACCCGCACAGCGACCATCCTCATCCAGGATCAATTCAACAGCCGGCATGAATTCCTTGATGGTGATCATGTCGGGGTGATTCCGCACCTCATCCATCAGCGTGCGCATAATCATCGCGCCGATATGATCACGACACGATAACATCCGCTTGCGTGACGTACCGCCCCCGTGCAGAACCTGCAGGGATCCATTCGCTTCCTTATCCCAGACCACGCCTAGCTCTTCAAGCCACTGCACCACTTTCGGCGCATCTTCGGTAAGCGCTTTCACCAACTCTGGCTTATTCGCAAAATGACCGCCACCGATGGCGTCCAAATAATGCTGAGGGGGCGAATCCGTCGGTGACACTGCGGACTGCATGCCACCCTCGGACATCATCGAATTGGCATCACCCACCCGCAATTTGGTAGCAATTACTGAACGCATCCCATATTCTTGCATCGCCACCAAAGCAGCATTACAGCCAGCGCCACCGCCACCAATGATCAGCAGATCGGTCTCAATATCTGGTCGGCTGAGGTCAACACGCTCAGAGCGCAGCCAAGAATGAGATTCGAGGAGATTAGCCACTTCGGTGGTTAGCGTTTCACCGCGATTGGGACCAATGCGCACCGTGCGGCGAGCATCCGTTTTAAAATCGGGATGGAACCCATCGAGCACCGCACCACGTTCAGCGGCACTCATGAGTGGGAAAACAGGAGCAGATTTCTTACCCAGCTCCAAACGCTTAGGACGCGTCTGGATTACTTTGCGCAGCGATTCCGCCATGTACTCTGGATACATTCAGTTTTCTCCCGGCCGGTTATTCGGTATCACGCGCATAATAGCGCTCCGAAAGGGCCTCGCGACTCATCGCCATCAATTCTGCGTATTCAGTTTCATAACGGCCTGCCGCGACAGCAACAACCCGCTCATCCAATTCTGGACTTTCTTTACTCAGGTAACGGCCGTACAGACGTTTGGCAAGGGTAGCAACCAAAGGCTGCGTAATCTCGGCCGGACAGCGCAACATACACAGTCCGCAGGCAACGCAATAGTAGGATAGGTCCATTACTGCGGCAATATCACCCCGCTTGGCTGCTTGGACGTAATCCATCACCTGAATGTCTTGCGGGCAAGACCTAGTACAGGTGTTACAAGCAACGCAACGGAATACAACTGGATAGGTTTGTTGGATGGCGCTGACGTTCGGTTTTAACTTTCCGAGATCGTATACCACCTTTTCAGCCGGGACCGACGGAATCTGGGCGAGGGTCATTCCCTCTTCGACCATGGTCGTACAGGCCAAACCGGTACGGATTTTGTAATCACCCACTAATCGGTAAATCGTGGCGCAGGCACCGCAATAACCTTCGCGACAACCAGCCCCGCGAATAATCTGGTGACCTGCGTATTCGATGGCACCCATGATAGTGGCCGTAGCGGGCACTTCATAGGCTTTACCCATGACATAGACAGTCACCTTGCGGTCTTGCACCGAATCATGCGTGGCGCTCTTCTGCGAAGCTGGCAAACCGTCAGAAGCAGTAGCCGATGCGCTTGCTATCCCCATGCCTTAATACCTGTAAAAATAGCGGACGTAGCGACCGCCTCCCTCCGATGAAAAAGGAGCAGGCGACTGATTTTCGCTAAAGGAACCCCCCCTGACCTTTCGGCCTAACACCTTGCACAATTGCTGAATCAGGGGAAAACTCAGCGTACGACTCATCGAAACAGAAGTCAATCTAATACGTAATCGATCGCAAGACAACCTGTTTGTTTTTGCGATTTATTGCAACGATTAAGACAACAGAGAAATCCATAAAACATATCTCGTTATATCAATCCGCAACATTATTGCGACCGTACCGAATTGATATCGGTAGATTCCAGAATAGACATTAGGGCTAGTTAGGTACAAAGACCGCTTTGTGGACCCTCCCTGGTCCACAAAACGTCCATAACTCCGCTTCTACCCTACGAAACAAACGTACATAGAGAAGCCGGAGTTCGTGTATCCATGTTTCGACCACGATTAATGTGGTCGTCAATTTCTCCAGCGCAACCGACCATACGCCCATACAGGAAGGCGGTAAAGGCGGCAGTTTCCATTGCATCTGCTGAGAAATCTCCGCTGCAATAGCGCGGCCAAAGCAACTTGAGCAGCAAAGCGGCAATGACAGCGTCGATATTAACGCAAAAAACGTTTGCCGTTACACCATTGTCGTAGAGTGATTGGACTAATGTGTTGTAGAAATCATGGAAGACATTGACTTCGCCACGTTCCTTAAACAGGTTAGCCAAATATACTTCGCGTGGGTCTTTGTTGACGAGCTGCCCTTTGAATACAGGGTGATTAACGCCGGGGATGTTACGCACCCCCTCACCCACGCCTTTTCTGGCCTTCTTTTCGGCAGCAAAGGCAATCGCGAATTTCTTGGTCATTCCATTGAGATCCATCCCGTGATGGGGATCGCCGGCATCTTTGAGACCACTACTACAAAATTGGTCAACCAAAAATTGGATGCCCTCGTAACCGTTTCCGCCATGAGCAAAACCGGTATGGGTCATAAAGCCGATCATGGCCTTATTGATCTGCACCCGCTCAGGAGTTTCAGGACCATCTGCTGATACAGCACCCTTTGCCCCCTGTGCCGAAATGGTACCCACACCATTAGAAATAATCAGGCCGAGCAGCACCTGGAATGGGAATAATTTCTCAGGCGTAGGCTTTTCACCCAACAGCGCCAGATAGGCGATTTCCGTGGCCGACCAGCTATTCACCATTTCTTTATTGGATACGCCACGGAAACTGTCTGGCTGATGATGCGAAGCATTTATTGCGGCACCAATGATGACCGAAAAAAGATGCGCATACCAAGGCAGGTTGCGTGCAGTAGTGCGTGTAATCTTTTTATGTATCAGCGCACTCCAGCAGATTGTCGTAGTGACAGCGGCCAGTAAAGCGTCTGCCGTCGGATGTCCTTCCAGTGTCAGGAGATAATCCACGAACACTGATTTGGCACCACGTGCCGCAAGACCGGCTAGGATTAACTCTGACTTGGGATCCACAGCACTGCTGACCAGTTGCCTCAATTGACGGGGACTTGGTCGTATGGCGGAGAAATCAAAACCTGTCTGATCACCTGCAGAAACTCCCGAATGACCAAACAGATCAATGAGAGCATCGGCCGCTTCACGGGCAGCGTCTATTCGAGCCGGCCCCACAGCGGCGCAGGCCGCCGATAATACGGTATTGGGTGAATTATCGGCTGCTCGTACAATATCCGCTGCTTTGATAATGGAGTCATCGTGCAAATTGACTCCGACAGCAACGATTGTATTAAACAGAGCATTGTCGTTGTCGTCGTTATGCTCATGGATCAGAGCCAACCAGTAGTTGGATTCCAGAGGATAGCGAGCGGTATCCAGAATCGATACGCCACTGACTCGGGTTACCTGAGTTTTGGCATCCATGATTGAGCTACCCGAGCGATCCTTCATCGACTCACGCGGAAAAATAGCACCGACTTGTTTGGTCAGTCCTGCAATCTGGTCACGATAGGGCTGAATAGGCTCGACCAGTGGGATATCCAATTCCGGTGGTAGCTGCAGGCCCTGATTATCACCGAACCAAGGTTTGAGCGTCAGATCACCTTCAGGTGCAAAATCTTGGTCAACCCCATTAAGCTTCATTACGGCGGTCATTGCATCCGGGATGTGTGCAATGTTGGTGACTATCGCGCCGCGCTTAGAGAGAATTGGATTTTCTGGAGTATAGATCCCGTCCACCTGGAGGATATCCTGGAACCATTTTTCCTTGGCTTCCGCGTTATCGCCGCTGCCCGCCATAGCTCCTGCATGACCAATCGCACGCGTCAACTTTGCCTTCCAGCGTCCGACTACGCAGACAATTAGCGGCTTGGGAACCTCTAGGTCTTGTTCATAATAGCCACCTGGCTCGATGTACATCACCGCAGCTTTTGTGCGGGGATCATTTCCCAGCGCATAGACAAACTCCGCAGGTCCGTAGTGAATATAGAGATCCTTACCCGAAGAGATGGAGACTGTGGTTCCCCAACCACCTGCGACTAGATAACTAGCCATAGTGGTAGTAAAATTTCCGGAATTGGAATAGATCGCTACCGAACCTTTCCTCAGTGTTTCTTCTGGATTATCACCGCCGAGTGCTCCGCCGATACGGATGTGGTTCCAAGAATCGGCGAGGCCTAGACAATTGGCACCAAATACGTCCACTTTACGCTGTTGGGCCAATGCTCGGATCTCGCGTGCGTCATGCACTGATACTTTTTCAGTAAGGATGACGATCTTCTTGAGGTCCAGATTGACGCGGAGTAATTCGAACACCCCGTCACGTACCGCTGCTGGCGGTAGGTACACAACTCCAACGTTAAACTTGTGGCCGGCTTCAAGTCCTTCCCGAACATTGTTGTAGACCGGGATGTTACCAATTTTGGTTTCGAGAACTTCGCCACGACGTCCAGGCGAGGTACCGAATACCACGTTGCCGCCCGAATAGGAGTGGCTAACAGGTGTCACAGTTCGGGATTCGTTGCCCAGAATATTCAATACACACACCCGATCCTCGGGTGTGGCGAGTTCAGCCAACGAATCGATGCCAACAAAGAAATTTTTGAATTTGTTTTGTGTATTCATCAGAGTCCCCTTTATGCCGCCACGCCCAATTTCTTAGCAAGCATTTCACGCCCGCCCGCCTTCATCCACTTGTCGGCAGTCTGGGCATAACGCACCACGTCGGTCATGGCCGAGTCGAAGGCGAAGATACGATAGGGTAACCCCAGCGCGTCCACCACGTCTTTGAAAGCCAATAGGCCTCGCGACAGATTGGGTCCACCACGACCAATAACCACATAGATGGGAACTGCTCCATGTTCATTGACATACTCACGGAGGGCGTCAGCCATGGCGCGGAAGGTGACGAAAATATCGGTATTGTTGGCTTTACCACCGATTACAAACAATACGTTGGTCTGTTTCAGCCAATGTTTCAGACAGATTCGCATTACTTCGCGCATCTTTTCATAAGGCGGATTACCGCCAAAGTCCGATGAGATAATGGCATCATCACCCAGGAATTCGGTAACCAGCGAATTGGCACCGCCACCGAAGGTGGGTGCCAGAATGGTACCGTTTGGAT
>Ga0265602_1000008_pt1 | contig 17150 bp, 31 predicted proteins | sample saktaT_6_FD_197242 | JGI IMG/M metagenome (GOLD analysis project Ga0265602, IMG submission 197242) | Metatranscriptome of saline water microbial communities from Sakinaw Lake, British Columbia, Canada - sak_2013_6_6_36m (Metagenome... | ecosystem: Environmental > Aquatic > Non-marine Saline and... | reverse complement strand
CTGCTCTTTTTTCTCCAATTCATTAAGAATTTATTTTTTCTCTTTAACGGTTTCTTCAACTACTTTAGCATCTTCAACCGCGTCTTGAGAAGCTTCTTTAGCTTTTTTAGCTTCGCCTTTAGCAACTTTCTTTTCTTTGCTTTCAACAGCTTTTTGGTTCGCAACTTCGTTGTAATCAACTAATTCGATAATTGCAATTTCTGCACCGTCACCTAAGCGGCGACCGAGTTTTACAACTCTCGTATAACCGCCTTTGCGTTCACCAATAGTAGTAACAATAGTGCTGAAAAGTTCTTTAACAACTTCTTTGTCTTTGATTGAATCCATTACCATTTTCTTATTGTGAAGATCACCGGTAATTGCTTTTGTAAGCAGAGGTTCAACAAACGCGCGAAGTTCTTTGGCTTTTGCAACTGTTGTTCTAATTCTTTTATGTTTTAATAATGAAGTAGCTAAATTACGTAATAGAGCAGATCTGTGACTTGCTGTTCTTTTTAATTTTCTACCTTTAACACTGTGTCTCATAGCTAAACCTTTTTCGGAGAATTAGTTGTTTTCGTTTTCGTCTTTAATGTAGCTGTCAATATCCATCCCAAATTCCAAACCTAACGTTTCAACAATTTCGGTTAATTCGGAAAGAGATTTTCGTCCGAAATTTCTAAATTTCAACATTTCAGCTTCGTCACGTTTTACCAGTTCGGCAATATTTTTAATGTTTGCAGCTTTCAAACAATTGTGTGCACGTACACTTAATTCAAGATCATCAACGTTGGTCAACAAGATTTTCTTAACGCGTTCTTTTTCAGAATCCCGTTGAATTTCAGCTTGTTTCTCTTCAGGCTCTAAATCAAGATTGATAAAGAGTTGAATATGATCTTTCAAGATTTTCGCTGATTGAGTTAACGCATCATCCGGAGCAATTGAACCGTCTGTCCAGATTTCAAGAGTAAGTTTTTCGAAATCGTTTTTATCTCCAATACGAACATTTTCAACATCGTATTTAACATTTTTTATCGGAGTATAAATAGAATCAATAGGAATGGTCCCTAATGTGTATTCAGGAGATTTGTTTTCACCGGCAGGAACAAAACCTCTGCCTCTTCCGATACGAAGTTCCAAATCAAATTTGGCTGATTTATTAAGCGTAGCAATATGCAAATCAGGATTTAGGATTTCAATTTCAGCGCTTTGTTTTTGAATATCGGCAGCTGTAAACTCGCCTTCACCGCTGAATGTTAAATCGATCTTCGTTGGTTTCTTGTTCAAGAGTTTCATTCTTACTTGTTTCAAGTTAAGAATAATTTCGGCTGTATCTTCAACAACACCTTGTAAAGTGCTGAACTCATGAAGTACATGAGAAAATTTAACGGCAACAATTGCCGCACCAGGCAACGATGATAACAGGACTCTTCTTAAAGAATTACCTAACGTTACACCATAACCTCTTTCAAGCGGTTGTAAAGAGAATTTGCCATAATCATTTGTGAATGTGGCTTCATCTAAAACAACCAGTTCCGGCATTTTAAAATTTACTAAAGTCATTTCTATCCTCTGTCATACTTAAAAAAATTATTTAGAATAAAGTTCAACAACAAGTTGCTCATTTGCATTAAGAGGAACATCCGCTCTCTCAGGAACTTGCAAAAATGTGCCGCTTAAGGTGGCTTTATCGATTGACAACCAAGAATAAACGTTATCTTTTACTCTTTTTAACGAGTTGTGAATAAGGTCAAGTTTCTTACTTTTATCACGAACTTTAATAACGTCACCGGCTTTGAGAATATAGGAAGGAATATCAACCAATCTATCGTTAATCATTACATGTCTATGTCTAATCAATTGTCTTGCAGATTTTCTTGAAGAAGCTAAGCCTAATCGATACACAACATTATCAAATCTGCTTTCAAGCATTTTTATAAGGTTATCTCCCGTGATTCCTTTTTGCGTGTTAGCTGATTCAAAATAATTTCTGAACTGAGTTTCAAGCACTCCATATTGTCTTTTAATTTTCTGTTTTTCACGTAACTGAATTCCATATTCGGAAATTTTTGCACGACGGTTTAACCCATGTTGTCCCGGAGGATAATTCTTTTTTTCAAGGGGACATTTTTCTGTAAAACATTTCTGTCCTTTTAAGAATAACTTTTGTTTTTCGCGTCTACATAATTTACAAACAGGACCTGTGTATCTTGCCATTTACTTACTTCTCCAATAATAAAATTAAACTCTTCTTTTCTTAGGAGGTCTGCAACCGTTATGAGGAATTGGAGTAACATCTTTAATTTGTGTAATTTCAATTCCTGCAGTACTTAATGCACGGATAGCAGATTCTCTACCAGAGCCGGGACCTTTAACAAATACTTCTACCCGGCGTAAGCCTAACGCATACGCTTCTTTTGCTGCTGCATCCGCCGTAACCTGTGCGGCAAATGGAGTGTTCTTTCTTGATCCTTTAAATCCGTTTCTACCGGCAGAAGACCAGGAAATAGTATTCCCATATATATCAGCTAACGTAACTTGCACATTATTAAAAGTCGCTTTAATATGAGCCGTACCGTTAGAATCTACTAAATTTTTCTTTTTTGTTTTTTTTACACTTTTAGCCAAGATTTAGCCTCGCCTTTACTCTATTTAATTATTTCTTAGTTGGAGTTTTTTTCTTACCGGCAACTGTTTTCCGCTTACCTTTGCGGGTTCTGGAATTGGTTCTGGTTCTTTGACCTCTCGCAGGTAAACTTCTTCTATGACGAAGTCCGCGATAACTACCAATATCCATCAATCGTTTAATGTTTTGTGTAACTTCAGAACGAAGTGCACCTTCAACTTTATAATCTGCTTGAAGCACACCACGGATAGCGGCAACTTCGTCTTCTGATAATGCAGAAACTTTTTTGTCGCGATCGATGTTTGCTTTTTCTAATACTTCTTTTGCTACTTGTTCACCAATACCAAAAATATATTGAAGACCAAAAAAGACTTTTTTGTTCTTGGGTAAATCAACTCCAGCTATACGAGCCAACTATGTATCTCCTTTATTTTAAATTAACCTTGGCGTTGTTTATGCTTAGGATTTTTACAAATCACACGCACAACACCTTTACGCTTGATAACCTTACAGTTATCACAAATTTTCTTTACAGATGATCTAACTTTCATATTTTCTCCGCTTATTTATATCTGTAAGTAATTCTGCCTTTTGTTAAATCATAAGGCGAAAGTTCAACAGATACTTTATCTCCAACCAGTATTTTTATAAAATGCATTCTCATTTTGCCGGATATGTGAGCAAGAATTTCATGACCATTGTCCAATTGCACTTTAAAATGTGCGTTTGGTAAGGTATCTGAAATTACTCCATCAACTTTTATTGGACCTTGCTTTGCCATATTAACAGACTGTTAAAATTTCCGGTTTCCCGTTAGTTACTAAAATTGTATGCTCAAAATGTGCTGACGGTAGTCCATCTTTTGTTAGAACTGTCCAGCCGTCATATCCTAGTACGACTTCTTTCTTTCCCATGTTCACCATCGGCTCAATTGCCAGCGTCATTCCGCTTTTCATTTTCGGACCCGAGTCTCTTCTGCCATAATTGGGGATTGAAGGATCCTCATGCAGGCGTTTCCCAACTCCATGTCCAGTTAATTCTCTTACGATAGAAAACCCTTGTTCTTCAACATATGACTGCACAGCATAAGAGATATTGTGCAACCGTTGATTTTCAACCGCTTCTGCAATTCCTAAATAGAGTGATTTTTCGGTAACATCCATCAATTTTTGAACTTCGGAGGAGATATTTCCAACTGCTACCGTTAAAGCAGCATCACCAAAATACCCGTTTTTATTTACTCCAACATCAATTGAAACAATATCGCCTTCAACTAAAACAGTTTTTGCAGGAATTCCGTGTACAACTTCACAATTTCTCGAAGAACAAATTGTAGCCGGGAAAGGATTGCCATCCCCTTGGGAATATCCTTTAAATGCCGGCTTAGCATTTTTTGATAAAATAAAATCTTCTGCTATTAAGTCTAGTTCTTTTGTCGTAACACCAGGATGAACAGATTTTTTTACCAGTTGAAGAGTTTGTGCTACAATTAGAGAACTTTCTCTAATAAAATCAATCTCTTTTTTTGTCTTAATTAAAATCAATTTATTTTTAGGCTCTTCTGCCTTTAACTTTTCCGGATTTCATAAATCCGTCGTAATGTCTCATCAATAAATGGGATTCAACTTGTTGCAACGTATCTAACGCAACACCAACAATAATCAGCAAACTGGTTCCGCCAAAGAATTGAGCAAATCTACCCGAAACACCAAAGTTGCCAACGAACACAGGAAGTATTGCTACGATTGCAAGAAAAAATGAGCCGGGCAAAGTAATCTTTGTTAAAATGTTATCAATAAAATCTGAAGTATGTTTTCCCGGTCGAATTCCAGGGATAAATCCACCTTGCTTTTTCATATTATCGGCAACATCTTTAGGGTTGAAAGCGATTGCCGTATAAAAATAAGTAAAGAATATAATCATTATTGCATACAAGAACGAATAAACAGGCGAAGTGTATACAAAGTAACTAGAAAGACTTTGTAACATCTCGTTATTCGGGAAAAAAGATAATACCGTGTTCGGGATAAACATGATTGATTGCGCAAAAATGATGGGCATAACACCGGCTGTGTTTACTCGCAATGGAATATATTGAGTAACGCCACCATAAACTTTTCTACCAACAACTCTTTTTGCATACTGAACCGGAATCCTTCTGGTTCCCTGTGTAACTAAAATTACACCGGCAATAACCAAAACCATAAAAGCTAAAACAACAAATTCAACAACAATATTCCGTGTTCCTTGAGATAACATCTGATACTCATCAAGTATCGCATAAGGGAACCGGTCAATAATTCCGATAAATATTATTAAAGAGATACCGTTACCAAGTCCCCTTTCAGTAATTTGTTCACCGAGCCACATCATAAAAACTGTACCGGCAGTCAGAATAAGAATTGTTGAAAGTACCCATGAGATTCCTTGTACTTGCACAGGAATAATTGAAACGCCCTCAACATTTATATTTGCTAAACGGATGGTAATTCCCCAAGCTTGCATCGCAGAAATTAGAACAGTCCCATAACGGGTTAATTGCGTAATCTTCTTTCTTCCGTCTTCTCCTTCTTGCTGCAGTTTTTGAAAATAAGGGACAACAGCTCCCATCAATTGAAGAATAATTGACGCAGAGATATACGGCATAATTCCCAATGCAAAAATTGCGGCATTAGAAAAGGCACCACCAACAAACAAATCATAAAGTCCAAATAACGTATCACTTGACTGATTTTTCATTGACTGAGTTAAAAGTGCAGCATCTACACCGGGAACGGTTACGTGTGCGCCAAACCGGACAATCAATAACACAACTAAGGTATATAAAATTCTCTGGCGGAGTTCCGTTATCTTAAAAATATTACGAAAGGTATCTGTTATTTTCGACATTTATATCCGCATTAAACTAGTTTAATTGATCCGCCAACAGCTTCAATTTTTGTCTTAGCTGATTGACTGACGGCGTTTGCTTCGAGAGTTAGTTTTGCTTTGAGCTCACCGTTTCCTAAAATCTTTAAAGGAAGTTTCTTAGAAGAAAGTAAACCATATTGTTCAAGCACTTCAACATTAATAACTGCAGGCAAAGTTAATCTGTCTGCTAATTTCTGTAAATCAGAAACATTAATTATTTGAACTTCTTTTTTAAATATATTTGTAAAACCAAATTTAGGAACTCTACGTTGTAAAGGCATTTGCCCGCCTTCAAACCAAGCTCTAAATTTAGCGCCTGAACGTGAATGCTGTCCATTCATACCTTTGGTAGATGTACCGCCGTGTCCGGAACCTTCTCCTCTGCCGATTCTTTTTCTGTTTTTTCTAGAACCCTTAGCATATTTTAGATTACTTAAAACATCCATAAACAAACCTTTTCTTTAATACTATTCAGTAATTTCTTGAACTGAAACTAAATGGGGAATTTTTTTGACCATACCTCTAATCTGAGGAGTGTCATTATGAATAACCTGATAATTAGGTCTGCCTAGACCCAACGCTTTAATTGTACGTTTTTGTCTTATAGGTCTATCAATAATACTACGTGTCTGCGTTATTTTTAATTTCTTTGCCATCTTCTTTTCACCTATGCGTTAAACAATTGGTTAATTGACATTACTCTTTTAGTAGCCATTGCTTTAGCGCTAATTAAAGATTGCAATGCATCCAGTGTAGCTTTTACCTGATTATGAGGATTGCTTGAGCCTAAAGACTTCGTAAGAATATCCTGAACTCCGGCAGCTTCCAAAACAGCTCTCACACCACCGCCGGCAATAAGTCCGGTTCCGGCAGAAGCAGGTTTCAATAAAACTTTTCCAGCACCGAATTTGCCAATAATTTCATGCGGTATTGTATTTTTGTGAAGAGTTACTTTAACTAAATTTTTCTTAGCGTCGTCAATTCCTTTAGAAATTGCGTCTGTAACTTCATTGGCTTTACCAAGACCGACACCAACAGTGCCTTCTCCATTACCAACAACAACAATAGCATTAAAACTGAAGCGGCGACCACCCTTAACCACTTTTGCAACGCGGTTAATGTGAACTACTTTTTCTTTCAGTCCGTCACTTGGCTCGTTCGATTTAACATTTTTTTTCAATTAATACTCCGTTTAAATACCTTCAAATGAACTTTTATGCTGCCGAGGGAGGATTCGAACCTCCGCAGACGCCTCCAAAGGGCGTTGTCCTACCATTAGACGACCCGGCAATCATTTTATAATTTTAATCCGCCTTCTCTGGCGCTTTCAGCTAAAGCTTGAACTCTTCCATGATACCTATAACCGTTTCTATCAAATACCGCAGCGGTAATATTTTTTTCTAAAGCCAATTTTGCGATATGATTTCCAACAACTTTGCTTTTCGCGATTTTACCTTTTGCTTGTTTGATAGTTTCTGCTAAATCTTTCGTAGCATCTGAAGCTGAAACAAGTGTAGTTCCGGTTACGTCATCAATCATCTGAGCATATATTTTACCAAGACTACGATAAACTGTTAAACGAGGTCTAACTGAAGTACCGGAGATCTTTTTTCTAATCTTCGTTTTTGATCGTTCTCTATTTGCTTTTTTTACATACATTTTTTTCCAAAGCTCCTACTATTATTTACCAGCGGTCTTTCCGGCTTTTCTTCTTATTACTTCAGTTGAATATTTTATGCCCTTGCCTTTGTAAGGTTCAGGTTTACGTATAGATCTAATTTTTGATGCGACGGCACCGACAAGCTGTTTATCAATTCCTGATATAACAATTTGTGTTTGCGTTGGAGTTACAAAAGTAATTCCGTCCGGAGGCATAAAATAGACCGGATGTGAATAGCCAATATTAATAAGTAAATTGTTTTCTTTTAACTCAACACGGTAACCAACACCAACGATATCTAAAGTTTTTGAATAACCATCACTAACACCGACGATCATATTCTGTATTAAAGAGCGTGTTAAACCGTGTAACGCACGATTTTCTTTTTGATCGTTAGAGCGTGATGCGATAATTTCATTGTCTTTAATTTCAAGAGAAATATTCGGATGAAATGTATCGTTTAATTCCCCTTTCGGACCTTTGACCGAAAGAGCTTGACCGTTTAATTTAACGGTTACATTTGAAGGTATAACTACCGGTTTTTTTCCAATTCGTGACACTACAAAACTCCGTTAAAAATTACCAAATTTTACAAATAACTTCTCCACCAACTGCTTCACGTTTTGCTTGTTTATCTGTAAGCATCCCTTTTGAAGTGGAGATAATTGAAATTCCATATCCATTTAATACCCGTGGAAGATTTTCTTTTTCCGAATAAATTCTCAAACCGGGTCTGCTAACTCTTTTTAATCCGCTAAGCGCAGAAACTCCGTTAGTATAGCGAAGAAATACTCTAAGAATATTTTGTTTATCATCTTCAACTATTTGATAGTCAACGATAAAGTTTTGTGCTTTTAAGATTTCGACAATACTCTTTTTTTGTTTTGAAAAAGGAATATCAACTCTTCTTTTTTGAGCTTTAACTGCATTTCTGATTCGTGTTAATAAATCTGCAATTGGATCTGTTACTGCCATAAAATCTCCTACCAGCTAGCCTTTCTTAAACCGGGAATTTCACCGCGCAAAGCTTTTTCGCGCAAAACTAAACGTGAGATTCCGAATTTTCTGTGATATCCTCTGGATCTTCCTGTTACCATACATCTATTATGCAAACGAACTTTTGAAGAGTTTCTTGGAAGTTCTTGAAGTGCGTCCCAATCTCCCTTTTTCTTAAGATCAGCGCGAATTTTTTGATATTTTTCAACCAATACTCTTCTTTTCTCTTCTCTTGCAATCAAACACTTTCTTGCCATGAAAAATCCTTTAACCTTATTTAATTTCTTTTTTTCTAAAAGGGAAACCAAAAGCCTGTAATAGTTCAAAAGCTTGAGCATCCGTTTTTGCAGTTGTTACAAAAGTAATATCCATTCCTAAAACTTTCAATACTTTATCGGCATTAATTTCAGGAAAAATGATCTGTTCTTTCACTCCGATAGAATAATTTCCTCTTCCGTCGAAAGATTTATCAGATAGTCCCTTAAAATCTCTTACGCGAGGTAAAGCAACATTGATAAAACGATCAAGAAATTCATACATTCTTTCTTTGCGTAACGTAACCATTACCCCAATGTTAACGCCCTTACGAAGTTTGAAATTAGAAATATCTTTTTTCGCCTTACGAACACTAGCTTTTTGACCGGCTATTGTTTCAAGATCACGAATTGCTTCTTCCATAACTTTTGCATCGGAAGCCGCAGCTCCAACACCCATGTTTACAACAACTTTTGTAAGCTTTGGAACCTGCATTACGTTAGTAAAATTTAATTTTTTCATCAAATCAGAAATGATTTGCTTTCTATAAACACCTAAGAGTCTGTTAGGAACTCTAACTTCCGGAGCCTTTACAACTGCTTCTTTAGGAGCTTCTTTAGGCTGTTTACCTTTTTTATCGGTACTAACTTTTACTTCTTTTACTTCTTTTACTTTTTTTTCTGCCATTATATCTTCAAACCTTTAGAAAATGATGAGTACTTATAACATCTCGCCGGAAGTTTTGCTAACGCGTGCTATTTTCTTTTTGCCTGTTTTTTCATCAATAATTACTTTAGAACCAATACGAGTAGGCTTGCTTGTTTTGGGATCCACAATCATTACATTGGAAACATGTACAGGAGCTTCTTTTTCAATAATGCCTCCCTGTTGACTTTTTTGTGAAGGTTTGGTATGACGTTTACGAATATTAATTCCTTCAACAATCACACGATTGACCTTTGGAAACACTTTTAGAACTTTTCCGGTCTTGTTTTTATCATTACCGGAAATCACTATTATATTATCATTCTTTTTAATTCGCATGGTTAACCTATTATAAAACTTCTGGGGCTAATGATACTATTTTCATAAACTGTTTTTCTCTAAGCTCTCTTGCAACCGGTCCAAAAATACGAGTTCCTTTTGGTTCGTTTTGCGCATTTAAGAGAACTGCTGCGTTTTCATCGAACCGAATATAGGAGCCGTCTTTTCTTCTAACTTCTTTATTTGTCCTAACGATAACCGCTCTAGATACTTCACCTTTTTTAACTTGACCGTTCGGGATAGCAGATTTAACAGTAACAACAATTAAATCTCCTAAACTTGCATATTGTCTTCCGCTTCCGCCAAGTACTCTTATACAGCGTACTTTTTTTGCGCCGGAGTTATCCGCAACTACTAAATTGGTTTCTTCTTGAATCATTTCATAAACTCCTTGGTTTAACTACTTAGCTTTTTCAACGACTTGCACTAAGCGCCATCTTTTGATTTTGCTAAGTGGTCGGGTTTCCATAATTGTTACAACGTCGCCGATATTGCATTCGTTCTTTTCATCGTGAGCCATCAATTTGGTGGTTTTCTTAAAATATTTCTTGTACACTGGATGTGGAACTCTTCTCTCGATAGATACGGTAATGGTTTTTTCCATTTTGTTGCTAACAACTTTACCTTGTCTGGTTTTGCGTAAGGATCTTTTTTCCATAATTAAGCATCAACTCCTTTATCAGTAGATATGGATTTCTTTTCAGAAAGTTCTCTTTCCTTCAAGATAGTTTTCATCCGGGCAATATCTTTTTTTGTTGAACGAAGTTTTGCAGTATTTGTTAATTGCTTTAATTCGTGAGAAAAGCGCAAATCAACCAAATTGTTTTCTTCACCAACAATTTGCTTCCCGATTTCTTCGGAAGCCAGTTCTTTTATTTCAGAAATTTTCATATTCATATACCAATTTTTTATTCGTAATCCGGTCTTGCAATAATTTTTGTGCTTATAGGCAACTTATGTGAGCAAACTTTTAATGCTTCATGAGCTACTTCTTTTGTTACACCCGAAACTTCAAACAGAATTCTTCCAGGTTTAACAACAGCAACCCAAAACTCAGGTCCGCCTTTTCCTTTACCCATTCTTGTTTCGAGAGGTTTTTTTGAAACCGGTTTATCCGGGAAAATTCTTATCCATACTTTACCATCACGTTTCATTTTTCTTGATAACGCAACACGGCAAGCTTCAATTTGTCTGCTGGTAATCCAGTGTGGTTCAAGAGCTTTTAAACCAAAATCTCCAAATGCAATCGTACTGCCGCGTTTGGCTTTTCCGGCCATTCTTCCGCGTTGCGATTTTCTAAACTTAACTCTTTTGGGCATTAACATATAAAAAAAACTCCTACAGTAATATTAGTCAGTAGCTCGTTTACCTAAAATTTCACCTCGGCAGATCCACACTTTAATGCCGATCGAACCATATACAGTTTCCGCTCTACCATTAGCATAATCTATATCGGCACGGATGGTATGAAGAGGAACTCTTCCTTCTTTATACTGTTCCGTTCTTGCCATTTCAGCACCGCCCAAACGACCGGCGCACATAATCTTAATTCCTTCAGCTCCCATCCTCATGGTTGAGTTGATAGCAGATTTCATAGCTCTTCTAAAAGAAATTCTTCCAACAAGTTGATTAGCAATATTTTCTGCTACTAAATATGCGTCTAACTCAGGTCTTTTAATTTCAGATATTTGAATCTTAACTTCTTTATCAGCTACTTGTTTTAATTCTTGTTCAAGTTGAGTAATTTCTTTTCCGCTCTTTCCGATAACAACACCGGGTCTTGAAGTATGAATATTCAGAATAATATTTTTTGACGTTCTATCAATAATGATTTTAGAAATACCGGCTTTTTTCAATCTGTTGCGAACATAGGAACGAAGCTTATCATCTTCTTTTAACTTTGCCGCATAACTATGATTTTCGTACCAATTTGAGTCCCATCCTCTGATGATGCCAACTCTAAAACCTACCGGATGTGTTTTCTGTCCCAAAAAGAAGTCTCCTAATTTATTTTGTTGCTACCACAATGGTGACGTGGCAAGAGCGTTTTCTAATTCTGAATGCACGACCCATTGGAGCCGGCGAAATTCGTTTTGCAGTTGGTCCTTGATCAACAAAGGCAGCTTTCACTACCAATTCGCTGGTTTCAACCTTTACTCCATCTTCTTTATTAATAAGATTGGCGACTGCAGATCGTAAAGTTTTTTCTGCATCTTTCGACGCATGCTTCGGTTGAAAATGAAGGATTTCAATTGCTTTATCAACTGGAATTCCTCTAATTAGATCAATCACTAATCTCATTTTCCGCGGTGAAGAACCGATATACCTTGTAATAGCTTTTGCTTCCATAAACCTTTATTCCGTCCTATTTAGCTTTTGATGCTTTTTCAGCTTTTGTTCCTGGGTGACCTCTAAAAATTCGTGTCGGAGAAAATTCACCGAGCTTATGACCAACCATATTTTCCGTAATGTAAATAGGAATCATCTTATTTCCATTATGTACCGCTATGGTGTGTCCAACAAATTCTGGAGAAATAGTTGAAGATCGTGACCAAGTTTTAATAATCTTTTTTTGACTGGTTTGATTAAGTACTTGAACTTTTTTCAACAATTTAAGATCAATAAAAGGGCCTTTTTTAACTGAACGAGGCATATTAACTCTCTACTTACTTTCGTCTTTTGATAATAAGTTTATTAGATACTTTTTTATTTTTTCTAGTTTTTAATCCCTTAGCTTTTTGTCCCCAAGGAGAAACCGGATGACCACCGCCAGAAGTTTTACCTTCACCACCGCCCATAGGGTGATCGACAGGGTTCATTGCAACACCACGAACATGAGAACGAATTCCGAGCCATCTGCTTCTACCGGCTTTACCCAAGCTAAGGTTTGTTTGTTCTGCATTACCAACGGAACCGTAGGTAGCATAACACTCTAATCTAACTAATCTAATTTCACCGGAAGACAATTTTAACTGAGCGTAGTCGGCTTCTTTAGCCATCAATTGAATTGATGCTCCGGCGCTTCTGCCAAGTTGTCCACCTTTTCCAGGTTTCATTTCAACATTGTGTAAAAAACTTCCAAGCGGCAATTCCTTTAAAGGAAGAGCGTTACCAACTTTAATTTCTGAGCCCGGTCCAGATTGAATTGTTTCGCCAGCTTTTAAGCCATCAGGAGCGATGATATATCTCTTTTCACCATCTGCATAATGAAGAAGAGCAATTCTTGCTGTTCTATTTGGATCATATTCAATCGAAAAAACTTTTGCAGGAATTCCAAATTTATTTCTCTTAAAATCAATAATACGATATCTTCTTTTATGCCCGCCTCCAATGTGACGTGAGGTAATACGGCCGTGATTATTTCTACCGCCGGATTTTTTAAGAGATACCGTTAACGATTTTTCCGGTGTTGATTTTGTAATCTCATCAAAAGTTGAGACTGACATAAATCTTGTTCCCGGTGTAACGGGTTTCATTTTTCTAATTGCCATTTACTGTAGCTCCAAATCGAATTTTCTTAAACTTGCTCAAATAAATCTATTTTATCGCCGGCTTTTAAAGAAACAAAAGCCTTTTTGTATTTTGCTGTACTTCCGGTGAATCTGCCGCCTTTTGAAAGCTGAGTTTTAACTTTGCCTTTGTTAACAACTGTATTAACCGCGGTTACCGTAACATTGAACTTCTTTGCGATTGCTCTGGAAATTTCAATTTTGTTTGCTTTAACCGAAACCACAAAACCATATTTGTTCTGGTCAGTGTTGCTTTTAGTAACTTTTTCGGTAAAAAGGGGTTTTATTAATATACCTTGCATTAGCTTACCACTTCTTTCGGCACTGATTGATTATTCAAAACTTCAACAGCGCTTTTTTGTACTAAAAGAACTTGATTATTTAGGATCTGATAAGGAGAAGCGTTTTGAGCTTCAAGTACTTTAATTTTATTGATATTTCTACCGGACTTCCAAACGTTTTCTTGTTTTCCGTTCGTTAAAAGAAGAGTCTTCTTTCCATCAATTTTTAATGCTTTTAGAATTGATACAAAACTTTGTGTTTTAGGATTATCAAAATTAAAATCATCAACTACCAATAACTGCTCATCTTTTACTTTATAACTTAAGGCAGATCTTCTTGCAAGAGCTTTAACCTTTTTAGGTAGATCTTGTCTATAATCTCTCGGACGAGGTCCAAAGATTGTACCGCCGCCAACCCATAAAGGTGAACGAGTTGTACCGGCACGGGCACCGCCTCTTCCTTTTTGTTTCCAAGGTTTCTTTCCGCCGCCATTAACTTCGCCGCGTTCTTTGCTTTTATGAGTTCCTTGTCTTTGGTTTGCAAGATAAGCTTTAACCGATAGATAAATAACGTGGTCATTCGGTTCAATTCCGAAGACGCCATCGGTCAATTCAACTTTTTCGCCGGACAAAGTACCATCTATTTTATAAACATCTATTAACATTTTTTTACCAAACTACTTTTTATACAATTCAACGATTGAGTTAATTGATCCAGGAACACAGCCTTGAACAAATATTACGTTTTGTTCGGCATTAATTTTAAGAACTTTCAAATTAGCAACAGTTACAGAGTCATTTCCCATTCTTCCGGCCATTTTCATTCCTTTAAAAACTCTTGAAGGATATGAAGAAGATCCAATAGATCCGGGAGCTCTAAGTCTATCGCTCTGACCGTGAGTTTCTCCGCCGACACCGCCGAAGCCATGTCTTTTCATAACGCCTTGAAAACCTTTTCCTTTACTTATTCCGCGAACTTTTACTAATTCTCCTTCAACAAAAAAAGTTGCGTTAAAATCATCGCCAACTTTGTATGATTCAACTGAAGGAAAAGCAAATTCTTTAAGAACCGCGTAGCAAGGAAGATTATTCTTTTTGAAGAAACCAATTTCTGGTTTTGAAAAAGCTTTTTCCTTTTTTTCCTGGAACCCCAACTGTAATGCTGCATAGCCATTTTTTTCTACCGTTTTAACGGCAGTAACTTTGCATGGACCAACCTGGATAGCCGTAGCTACCAATCGCTGACCTTCAGCATTAAAAATATTTGTCATTCCTAATTTTTTACCTAATAACCCAGACATGGTTACTCCACTTTCATTATAACTTTATCTCAATATCAACGCCAGCCGGTATATCCAGCTTACTCAACGAATCGATTGTTTTGGAATTAGAATTATGAATATCGATAATTCTTTTATGCGCTCTGGTCTCAAACTGCTCGCGAGATTTTTTATCCACATGCGGTGAGCGTAATACCGTATAGAGCGTACGCTTCGTAGGCAATGGAATTGGACCTGAAACGACTGCACCGGTACTTCTAACCGTTTTAATAATTTTTTCAGTCGATTTATCAATCAAAATATGATCATATGATTTTAGCTTAATACGAATCTTTTGACCAGGCACTTATATATCTCCTTAACAATTAATAAGAAACGAAAAGGGAGTGCGAAAACTCCCTTTTCAGAATTCAATTCATTTATTCAATAATTTTACCAACAACACCAGCACCAACTGTACGTCCACCTTCACGGATAGCAAAACGTAAGCCTTCTTCCATAGCGATAGTTGTAATAAGTACAATTGATAACCGAACATCGTCACCAGGCATAACCATTTCAACACCTTCAGGTAATGAAGCAACACCGGTTACGTCTGTTGTTCTAAAATAGAACTGAGGACGGTAGCCGTTGAAAAATGGAGTATGACGTCCACCTTCATCTTTTGAAAGGATGTAAACCTGAGCTTCAAATTTCTTATGAGGAGTAATTGTTCCGGTTTTGGCAAGAACCATTCCTCTTTCAATTTCATTTTTATCAACACCGCGTAAAAGAATACCGGCGTTATCTCCAGCCATAGCTGCATCTAATTCTTTTCTGAACATTTCAATTCCGGTTACAACAGTTTTCTTATGCAAGCCTAAACCGATAAGTTCAACTTCTTCCTGAATCTTTACTTGTCCTCTTTCAACTCTTCCGGTAGCAACTGTTCCACGTCCAGTAATTGAGAAAACATCTTCAACAGGCATTAAGAAAGGTTTATCAACACTTCTTTCAGGAACTGGAATATAAGTATCAACAGCTTCCATCAATTCCCAGATACAATTGTAACGTGGATCCGACGGATCAGCGCCACTTGAACCAGCTTCTAAGGCTTGTAAAGCAGAACCTTTGATGATTGGAATATCATCACCAGGAAATTCATATTTACTTAAAAGCTCTCTGATTTCCATTTCAACTAAATCAATTAATTCCGGATCATCTACTGCATCAACCTTGTTCATGAAAACAACAATTTTTGGAACACCAACTTGGCGTGCTAAAAGAATATGTTCTCTTGTTTGAGGCATAGGTCCGTCAGTTGCAGCAACTACAACGATAGCGCCATCCATTTGAGCCGCACCCGTGATCATGTTTTTTACATAATCGGCGTGACCAGGACAGTCAACGTGAGCGTAATGTCTATTTGCTGTTGAATACTCAACGTGAGCTGTTGCAATGGTAATACCACGTTCTCTTTCTTCAGGAGCATTATCAATAGAATCGAATGTTCTTACTTGAGAAAGACCTTTAATTGCTAACGCCATTGTAATAGCTGCAGTTAAGGTAGTTTTACCATGATCTACGTGACCGATTGTTCCGACGTTTACGTGCGGTTTACTTCTGTCAAATTTTTCTTTGGCCATTTAATTCTCCTTTTTACTTACTTTCATTGATTTCAAAAAATATTTGTTTTTTTAATGACTTTTACCAGTTGATTTTTCAGCAATTTCTTCCGCAACTGATTTAGGAACCTCAGCATAATGTGAAAACTGCATCGAATAAATAGCTCTTCCCTGTGTCATTGAACGCAAAACAGTAGAATAGCCGAACATTTCAGCGAGAGGAACTTGAGCTTTAATGACCTGAGCATCTTTTCTTGCAGAAAAGCCTTCAATTCTTCCTCTTCTTGAATTCAAATCACCCATCACATCCCCGAGATAATCTTCGGGAGAAATAACTTCAACAGCCATAATCGGTTCCAGGAGAATCGGATTTGCTTTTCTAGCGCCAGCTTTGAAACCCATTGAACCTGCAACTTTGAATGACAATTCATCAGAATCTACATCATGGAACGAACCATCATATAATTTCACTTTAATATCTACCATCGGGAAGCCGGCAACAACTCCGTTTTTCATAGCCTCTTGAATACCAGCAGAAACCGGAGCAATAAATTCTTTCGGAACTGAGCCGCCAACGATACCATTAATAAATTCATATCCTTTGCCAACTTCATTCGGACTAACTTCTAACCAAACATGACCAAATTTTCCGCGTCCGCCAGACTGTTTAACAAATTTACCTTCTGCGTTAACCGTTTGAGTAATTGTTTCACGATAAGCAACTTGTGGTTTACCAACATTAGCTTCAACTTTGAATTCACGGCGCATTCTATCAACTAGAATTTCAAGATGAAGTTCGCCCATACCGCTAATGAGGGTTTGGCTTGTTTCATCGTCAACTTTAACTTTAAAAGTTGGATCTTCTTCAGACAATTTTGATAAGGCTTCAGAAAGTTTATCTTGATCAGCCTTTGTTTTTGGTTCAATTGCGATTTGGATAACTGGTTCCGGAAAAATAATTTTTTCCATTACTACCGGATCATTTTCGCTACATAATGTATCACCG
>Ga0265602_1000005_pt1 | contig 20222 bp, 32 predicted proteins | sample saktaT_6_FD_197242 | JGI IMG/M metagenome (GOLD analysis project Ga0265602, IMG submission 197242) | Metatranscriptome of saline water microbial communities from Sakinaw Lake, British Columbia, Canada - sak_2013_6_6_36m (Metagenome... | ecosystem: Environmental > Aquatic > Non-marine Saline and... | reverse complement strand
TTTGTAACTTATAAAAATCCAACAATTATGTTTCCGGCCTATCTACTAATTCAACAATAGCCATCGGTGCCATGTCACCGACCCTAAATCCTGTCTTGAGGATACGGAGATAACCTCCCGGACGTTTCACATAACGTGGCCCTAGTTCATTAAATAGTTTAGCTACGGCCCCCGCATTTCGCAGGCGAGAAAAAGCAAGTCGGCGATGAGCGACAGAATCAATCTTTGCCAAGGTAATTAAAGGCTCAGCGACCCTCCGCAATTCCTTAGCTTTGGGTACGGTAGTGCGAATAATCTCATTTTTGAACAGAGAGCCAGCCATATTCTTAAACATGGCGTGGCGATGACTCGCGTTACGACTGAGTTGCCGTCCACTGTTACGATGACGCATGATCGATACCTTGAATTTTGATTCACTGAAATGCTAAACGTAGATATTCACATATAGTATTAATTCTACTTAGTACAACAACTCGTAAATTCGTTTCACCCCATATTTTTTATTCTAAACAACCATTCGATGTAGAAGGGAAGGGGAGAGAGACTTCAATATTTGCTGTACTAGGACGAAGTATTATTCTTCGTTGTAACTATCCGGTATTCCAAACTTAGACTAGGACTTATGAGTTTTACCTCACAAACCTCTCGATCCAGAAGGATCGATGGATTCTTGAGTATTACGCACAGGGCTCGGTAGTGGCCAATTATCCAACTTCATACCCAATGATAGTCCCTTAGATGCTAACACATCCTTGATTTCAGTAAGAGATTTTTTACCCAGATTTGGGGTCTTGAGTAGCTCGACCTCGGTACGCTGGATTAAATCACCAATGAAGTAAATATTTTCAGCCTTTAGACAATTCGCTGAACGTACCGTGAGTTCCAGATCGTCCACTGGGCGAAGCAAAAGCGGATCGACATCGATCCCCCGTGATTGTCCCATGGACTCCTCTTTACCTCGAAGCTCGACAAAGACAGCGAGTTGTTCCTGAAGAATCGTAGCGGCAATTCGGATAGTCTCTTCGGGATCCACCGTGCCGTTAGTCTCCAAGTCGATAACCAATCGATCCAAATTAGTTCGTTGCTCAACACGGGCACTTTCGACATTATAGGTAACCCGCCGAATCGGACTGAAAGAGGCATCCAGTAAAAGCCTATCGATGGGACGATTCTCTTCCTCTCCCACTTGGCGCGCTAATGCCGGTTGATAGCCGCGTCCCCGACGCACCTTGAGTCTCATGTTAAGCTCACCTTCCTTGGTGAGATTAGCAATGAGATGGTTAGGGTTAAAAATTTCCAGATCCGGTTCTAATTGAAGATCCCGAGCTAATACTTGGCCTGGCCCTTTCTTAACTACGGTCATATACGACTCAGATCGACTACCAACCATACGAACTGCTAATCCTTTAAGATTAAGCAAGATATCAATGACATCTTCCTGGACACCTTCCTTAGTGGTGTATTCATGAAGTACCCCTTCAATTTCGGCATCAACCACAGCCGCGCCTGGAATGGCGGAAAGTAAAATACGCCGTAAGGCATTGCCCAGGGTGTGGCCGAAACCACGTTCGAGGGGCTCGACTATCACCCGTGCCCGAAAAGGACTCACGGTCTGGACGTCGACCAGACGAGGTTTGAGAAGGTCCGGCACTGCGCTCTGCATTAGGAGGCCCACGGCTTACTTGGAATACAACTCGACGACCATCTGCTCACTAATAGTGGAGGGTAGGTCGCTACGTTCTGGTACAGTCTTGAAGATTCCCTGCATCTTAGCTGCATCCACTTCTAACCACGACGGAATACCGCGTTGAGCTGCTGCTTCCAAGGCAGCCTTGACCCTCAATTGTTCCTTTCCTTTTTCCACCACGGCAATTACATCATTAGGACGCACTTGATAAGAAGGAATGTTAATCCGTTTCCCATTCACTGTAATAGTATTGTGACGCACTAATTGACGAGCCTCGGAGCGCGAGGCCCCAAAACCCATGTGATGAACCACGCTATCCAATCGCGATTCCAGTGCTTTGAGTAGATTCTCACCCGTGGATCCCTTTCTACGGTCAGCCTCTTCATAATAGAGATGAAACTGCTGCTCCAAAATTCCATAGATCCGACGGATTTTTTGTTTCTCACGCAACTGTCCTGCATAATCAGAGAGTCGTGAACGACGCTGACCGTGCTGACCTGGTGGAAACGGACGGACATCCACCGAGCATTTAGCGGTAAAACATTTTTCACCCTTGAGGAAGAGCTTTTCACCCTCACGGCGACACTGACGACATTTCGAGCCAATATATTTCGCCACAGGAAGCCTCCGACCTCAAACCCGCCGCTTTTTAGGGGGGCGGCAGCCATTGTGAGGAATCGGGGTAACGTCGCTGATGTTGGTAACCTTAAAACCCGCCGCATTCAGAGAACGTACTGCCGATTCTCGTCCCGGCCCGGGTCCTTTGACCCGAACCTCGACATTTTTCATTCCAAACTCTTTCACGACCGAGCCGACTTTTTCCGCTGCGACTTGCGCAGCGAAAGGCGTACTCTTGCGTGAACCGCGAAAACCACTGCCTCCCGCGGTCGCCCATGCCAAGGCATTTCCTTGGCGGTCGGTAATGGTAATGATGGTATTGTTAAATGAAGCGTGGACGTGTGCCACACCATCGACCACATTTTTCTTTACGCGCTTACGGACGCGGCTGACTGCTTTAGCCATAGATTTCCTGTCGGGCCTGAGCCTTACTTCTTGATGGGCTTGCGGGGTCCCTTACGGGTACGGGCGTTGGTACGGGTACGTTGGCCACGCACCGGCAACCCACGCCGATGACGCAACCCACGATAACAGCTAAGATCCATGAGCCGTTTAATGCTCATCGATATCTCACGCCGCAAATCCCCTTCAACAGTATATTTGACTACTTCCGTCCGCAGGGCATCGATCTCGGATTCACTCAGGTCACGAACCTTGCGCATCGGGGCCACACCCGTAGCGGCACAGATTGCCCGAGCATGGCTCGCTCCAATGCCATAGACGGCCTGAAGGCCAATCACGGTATGCTTTTGGGCCGGGATGTTGATACCAGCAATACGGGCCATCCACTTATCTCCTGGGACCGTTACTCAACAAACTTAAAATTCTAAGATAATACACTTAGCGTCCGCAAGATGATTTTGCAGACTTTCTCGGATTTTCATTTATGGTCTCAAACGACCATAACCTACCTAACGTCTAACCCTGACGCTGTTTGTGTCGGGCATCCACACAAATTACACGTACCACACCTTTACGACGGATAATTTTGCAGTTACGACACATCTTTTTTACGGAAGCACGTACCTTCATTGTATTCTCCCCTTACTTATTTTCCTGTCAAGGAACCCACTCGTCCACTTGACTTAAAATTTTTCTTCAACAATCCATCGTACTGATGAGACATAAGGTGGGCCTGAATTTGCGCCATAAAGTCCATCACCACTACCACAATAATTAATAGTGAAGTGCCACCAAAGTAAAACGGAACGTTCCAGTTCAAAATCAAAAATTCCGGCAACAAACACACCACTGTAATATAAATCGCTCCAGCGATAGTCAATCTTGACATCACCTGATCAATATAACGCGCAGTTTGTTCACCTGGACGAAATCCGGGAATAAAAGCACCGGATTTCTTCAGGTTTTCCGCCGTTTCCTTGGGATCAAATACCAATGCCGTATAAAAAAATGAGAAAAAAACAATAGCAACTGCGTAGGTTAACACATAAATCGGTTGCCCCGGTGACAGAGTGGAGGATATGTCATGTAGCCACTCCATTCCCTCCGCTTGACCAAACCAACTTCCTAGTGTCGCAGGAAACAGAATAATGGAAGAAGCGAAGATTGGCGGAATCACGCCTGCCATATTAAGCTTGAGCGGCAAATGAGTGCTCTGCCCTGCGTACATCCGTCGACCCTGCTGACGTTTAGCATAATTGACGGTAATTCGTCGCTGCCCTCGTTCGACAAAGACCACAAATCCGGTGACACCCACGGCGACAGCAAGCAGAAATAACACCAACAACGCGTGCATCTCTCCAGTACGAGCCAGCTCCAAAGTACCACCAATCGCTGCCGGTAAACCAGCCACGATACCCCCAAAAATAATCATGGAGATGCCATTGCCCACTCCACGTTCTGTTACTTGTTCACCCAACCACATCAAAAAAATCGTTCCAGTTACTAGGGAAATAGTTGCAATAAAACGAAACCCCCACCCGCTTTCTATCACCACAGAATGACCACCCGCGACCTGACTCTCCAAAGCAATTGCTACACCCAACGCCTGGATGGTCGCAAGGAGAACGGTTCCGTAGCGAGTGTACTGCGTAATTTTACGCCTTCCCGACTCGCCTTCCTTCTTGAGCTGTTCCAAACTCGGATGCACCACTGTGAGAAGCTGCAGAATAATGGATGCAGAGATGTAAGGCATAATCCCCAAGGCAAATACTGTTAACCGCCGCAATGCTCCGCCCGAAAACATGTTAAACATATCGATGATGGTACCCTGTTGCGCTCGAAATAACTCCGCTAGTGCCCCGGGATCAATCCCGGGTACCGGAATGTGCGCTCCGATTCTGTATACCACCAACGCCCCAAGCAAAAAGAGAAGACGCTGTTTAAGTTCGGTGAACTTACCTAGTCCCCCACCAAAATTGCTATCGAGCATCGCCATTAATTTTCAACGGAACCACCCGCCGCCTCGATTATTGCCCGCGCACCCGCACTCGCTCCCACGCCTTTGAGAGTAACAGGACGGGCCAACTCGCCCCGGACAATAACTTTAGCTTTTTTAGCGGTACGCGGCACGATTCCTGCCGATTTAAGGATAGCTAGATCCACCGTTATCCCTTCCGGAATCTGCCCTAACTGGTACAGACGAACATCTGCTGTTTCATCCGCAGTCAGCGACAGAAATCCAAACTTAGGCAGTCGCCGCTGTAGTGGCATCTGACCACCCTCAAAACCGACTTTATGATAACCGCCTGCCCGAGCTTTTTGACCTTTATGGCCATGACCCGATGTTTTACCAAGTCCTGATCCAATACCACGCCCCAATCGCTTGGGTGCGATCTTGGAACCTGGAGCAGGCTTCAAAGTGTTCATTTTCATAAGATCCTCGGTGTAAAAACCATCTAACCTGAAGGGTCAATTGGGACGAAATACAGCTGTAACAATAATTGAAAAAATGGTTTCTCAACCATTGGTAAAATGTTGGTCTTTCCCGACGGGAAAAATCCTTGCCAATGTTGCAACGCAACTTTAGTTCGATATTTTGAACCTTGCGAAAAACTGTATTAACCCCCACGATATCCAGAAGATCGAGGGGTTCTTGACCCCGTCTCCTCGACACGAAGTAAATAAGATATCTTACGAATCATCCCACGGATCGATGGGGTATCTTCCAACATCACGCTTTGATGCATACGACGCAGTCCCAAACCGATCACCGTCGCACGATGGCTGGGGAGACGACCATAACGGCTACGTACTAAAGTAACTTTTAGGGTTTTATCTGCCATGGTATCAACTCAAGATTTCTTGAACGGTTTTGCCCCGCTTGGCGGCAACCATTTCAGGGGTGTGCATCGCACGCAAGCCCTTGAGAGTAGCACGTACCACATTGATGGGGTTGGTAGATCCCATAGATTTAGCCAAGACATCCTTAATTCCCACCACGTCAAAAACCGCACGCATTGCTCCACCCGCAATGATCCCCGTTCCCTCGGATGCTGGCTGCATATAAATTCGAGCCGCACCATGTGCAGCGGTCATTGCGTAATGCAAAGTTTGACCTTTAACCGGTACCTTTTGCAAATCACGCCGCGCACTTTCCATTGCTTTTTGAATCGCGGTTGGAACTTCCCGTGCCTTACCACGACCGATACCCACACGGCCCGCACCGTCTCCAACTACAGTCAGAGCAGAAAAACCAAACTGACGACCGCCCTTAACGACCTTGGCGACACGATTAACGGCAACCAATTTTTCTTGCAGTCCGTCATTATTCTTGGGTACGTCGTACGATGCCATGAGTCAACCTTAAATATTACATGATTAGAATTTTAGACCCTGCTCGCGCGCAGCGTCCGCCAAGGCCTTCACCCTTCCATGGTACTGGAAACCTGATCGATCAAAGGCAACACTCGAAATTCCCACCGCCAACGCCCGTTCCGCTACTAACCGCCCTACCGCTGCTGCCGCTTGAATATTTCCGGTATAAGGCAAAGAGGCTCTCAGGGTTGACTCCACAGTCGAAGCCGTCGCTAATACTTGACTACCATCTGGGCTAATCACCTGTGCGTAAATGTGACGTGGGGTCCGGTGAATACATAAACGCGTAACATACAGCTCACGAATTTTTATGCGAGTCCGTAAGGCACGCCGCAATCTAGCGATTTTTTTATCCATACTGAAACCTCGTTATTTCTTTTTGGCTTCTTTACGGACAATAATTTCGTCCGAATACTTTACACCCTTCCCTTTATAAGGCTCCGGTGGGCGATAAGCGCGGATATTAGCCGCAACCTGCCCCACTAATTGACGATTTATGCCCTTCACTAAAATCTCGGTAGCCGATGGAGTTTCCACTACGATTCCTGCCGGTACGTCAAAGACTACAGGATGAGAGTAGCCGAGAGTTAAATTAAGCTTATTACCTTGGGCTTGTGCTCGATAACCGACGCCCACCAATTCAAGCTTACGCTGGAAACCCACTGCAACTCCCTTAACCATATTGGCGAGTAAGGCACGGATCGTACCAGCATACTGATCAGCCTCGCTGGTCAATGGAGATATCAGGAGTGTATTTCCTTTATGCGTCACCTGAACCTGGGGAAAGACATCGAGTCCCATTTCCCCTTTTGGCCCCTTGAGACGCACACGTTCCCCCTCGATTCCAATTTGTACTCCCGTTGGAAGGGTCACAGGTTTTTTCGCGATTCTCGACATCGATGGTTATCCGTTAAAAAATATTACACAGGACTTCGCCGCCCTGTCCCGCAGCACGTGCTGCACGATCAGTCATAATTCCTTTCGAGGTCGAAATAATGGAGATCCCCAATCCTCCCATGACCTTGGATAAGTCATCACGACTTTTGTAGATACGTAATCCTGGTCGACTAACTCGATGTATCCTCTCGATCACGGGGGCACCCTGAAAATATTTAAGACCAATCGTCAATGACGGCTTTCCATCCAATTCCTGAACAACAATATTTTGGATATAGCCTTCCGTCTTAAGCACTTCAGCAATCGCCCGTTTCAGCTTTGAGGAAGGCATGCCCACCGTAACCTTCCCTAAGGCTTGGGCGTTGCGGACTCTAGTCAGCATATCCGCGATAGGATCAGTCATGCTCATCCGCAGTTACTCCTGAATTCAGATTCGATAATGAGTTTATAGTTACCAGCTTGCCTTGGCCAAACCAGGAATATCGCCACGCATGGCAGCCTCCCGCAATTTGTTGCGCGCCAAACCAAATTTCCTATAATAACCATGAGGTCGACCAGTAATACGACACCGATTATGTTGACGTACCGGACTTGAATCCCGAGGTAATAACCAAAATTGATGTGCTGCTTGGGCGCGTTCCTCATCGCTCAACGTTGGATCAATAATACGCTTTTTGAGTTCAGTACGCTTAACGGCGTATTTTTTAACTAGTTGAGTGCGACGCTTTTCACGATTCACCATGCAAGTTTTGGCCATGCTCAGCTCCGGAATGGAAAATTGAACGCCTGCAACAGCGCCCGGCCCTCATCGTCGGAATGAGCCGTGGTGGTAAATGTAATATCCAAACCCCGCAACCGATCAATTTTATCATAATCGATCTCAGGAAAAATAATCTGCTCTTTCACGCCTAAACTAAAATTACCACGTCCATCAAATGATCGGGGACTAACTCCACGAAAATCACGCACACGTGGAATGGCCACATTCACCAACCGATCCAAGAATTCATACATGCGTTTCTGACGCAACGTCACCTTACAGCCAATTGGCCACCCTTCACGTATTTTGAAGGTAGCAATAGATTTACGCGCATTGTTAACAATCGGTTTCTGACCCGCGATACGGGTAAGATCAGCAATAGCGCTTTCCAAAATTTTTTTATCGGACACTGCCTCACCTACACCCATGTTAAGGGTGATTTTGATAAGACGTGGGACTTGCATCACACTTTTGTAGCCAAAGCGATCCATGAGTTTAGGAACGACCACCTGGCGATAATGAATTTTTAATCGGGACATAACTTCTATTCGCCTATTCATAGAACGTAGCGAGAAAACATCACAATCGCGATAACTGTTCCGAATGCTATTATAGCCGAGAACAGCAATTACCACATAACGAATTGCTCAAAGGGTAATTAACAGATATGTCAAAAACGGATTCTGCTTCAGCATTTTTACCCGTATTATTAACATATTTTCCAGCCATAAAACAGGCTAGCACAACCATTTTTTCTTCTATAGGCTAACGATGAGCTTTTTAAACTTTACGGATTCCTTACTCAACCATTAGTTGAAAAACACCTCATCAAACATTATTCAACATCATAATACACTAATAAGAAACATTCTAATAAACTTCGCCAATCTCCACTCAACGTCAAACGTCTACAATTTCATTGTTTGATTTGAAATAGCGTACCTTCTTATTATCCGCCAAGAATCGAAAACCCACCCGATCTCCCTTGCCGATAGCAGAATTATAAAGTGCCACATTAGAGATATGAAGTGGCATCGCCTTTTCAATAATTGATGGGTTGACGTTTTGTCTGGGATTTCCACGGGTATGACGTTTAGCGATATTAATGCCTTCGACTACAATACGCCCCTCGCTTGGTATAACGCGATCAACGGTACCCCGCTTTCCTTTGTCTTTGCCGGTGATAACAATAACTTGATCACCTTTTTTTATCTTTTGCATAAGTTTGCTTCCGTCTCACAACACCTCGGGGGCGAGAGAAACAATTTTCATAAAACGTTCGCTACGCAACTCACGAGTAACCGGGCCAAAAATACGAGTACCAATCGGTTGCTGCTGATTATTAAGTAACACCGCAGCATTACCATCGAAACGGACAAGCGAACCATCAGGACGTCGGACTCCCTTCCGCGTACGTACTACCACAGCATCATATACGTCTCCCTTTTTTACCTTACCACGAGGGAGAGCTTCCTTAATGCTTACCTTGATGATATCCCCAACTCCTGCATAACGCCGTTTCGACCCACCTAATACCTTAATACACATCAGCCGACGTGCTCCACTATTATCGGCTGCATCCAGAATGGTTTGCATCTGAATCATTGTAATCTCCGCACCTCGTTTTTGGTCAGCCCTTATGAAAGGTTATAATAATAACACGAGGATCTAAAAAAATTCAAGTCTTTTATAAAAAGATGGCAAAAATACTCGCAATCTCGATGAGTTACGGGAGTGAATCGCCACGAAGATAATCAGGCATCCTGTTTTGAATATGTTTCAAATATCGCGCGCTCGCTCTAGAACTTCAGCTAATCGCCAACTCTTGGTTTTGGCCAAGGGACGACATTGCTCAATAGCGACCACATCACCTTCCCGACAGGTATTGTCTTGGTCATGAGCATGGTACTTTGTGGATCGACGCATGTATTTTTGATAAAGCGAGTGCTTCACTTGACGTTCCACCAATACCGTGATGGTTTTGTCCATTTTATCACTCACTACCCGCCCAATCACTTTGCGTGTAAATTTTTTCGCATGCTCGCTCATGATTTCGCCTTCTCTTGGCCTGACCGGATTTTTTCGTTCAACACGGTTTTCACGCGAGCGATATTACGACGCGTTACCTTGAACTGATGATTTTTTGTAAACTGTTGATCCGACGCCCGCTGCATTCGTAGATTAAAATGCTCGCGTAACAAGGCCAAAAGTTCGATATTTAGCTCATCGACGCCTTTCTGTCTCAATTCCAAGGCATTCATCACATTACCGTCCGCGTCACGAAGGCAGTTTGCACCGGAAGTTTGGCAGCCGCCAGACGAAAAGCCTCGCGTGCAATATCCTCACTCACGCCTTCCATTTCATAGAGCATCCGACCCGGCTGAATCTGGGCAATCCAGAATTCAACCGCCCCCTTGCCATTTCCCATACGTACTTCCAGAGGCTTCTTCGTGATGGGCTTGTCGGGAAAAACCCGAATCCACAACTTGCCACCACGTTTCACATGACGACTAACAGTACGTCGTGCGGCCTCAATCTGACGTGAGGTAAGCTGCCCCCAATCCAAGGATTTAAGACCATAGGTACCAAAACTCACTCGATTGGCACTGGTCGCCAATCCCCTGTTGCGTAGTTTTTGTTGCTTACGATATTTAGTTTTTTTGGGCTGCAACATGATTAACGACTCCTCTCACCCCGATGACTACGCTCACCTCGGTCGCCCCGATGCTCGCCGCGTTCTCCTCTTCCGCTTCTTTCGCCACGTTCCCCCCTTTCACCGCGGTCGCCTTTATCGCCACGCCCCGTCGTTGGTTTTTCGATGTTAGCCTCCATATAGGCATCGCGGCCTAAGACTTCACCCTTGAATATCCACACTTTCACACCAATCACCCCATAGGTGGTGTGCGCCTCCGCGAGACCATAGTCAATATCGGCTCGAAAGGTATGCAATGGCACACGACCTTCATGGTACCACTCACTGCGCGCAATCTCTGCACCATTGAGGCGTCCCGAAATACGAACCTTTATACCCAAACCACCGATCCGCATAGCATTAGTTACCGCCCGCTTCATGGCACGGCGAAACATGATGCGTTTTTCGAGTTGCTGCGCGATGCTCTCGGCCACCAATTGAGCGTCCAATTCTGCCTTACGAATTTCCTCGATAGAAACCCGTACCGGCATATTCATGCGTTGTCCTAAATCCTTACGTAGTGATTCAATATCCTCGCCCTTCTTACCAATCACGATCCCTGGACGTGCCGTATGGATGGTGATATGCGCATTACGCGCAGGTCGTTCGATATGAATACGGCTTACCGACGCTGCGGCAAGTTTCTTGCGCAAATAATTTCGGATCTCGATATCCATGTTGAGATAATCCGGAAATTCCTTGCTACTGGCATACCACTTGGCATTCCAGTCACGGACGATACCGAGGCGAATGCCGATTGGATTTACTTTATGTCCCATGCTGACCCCGGTTATTTGTCCGCGACTGCCACGGTAATATGACTTGTACGCTTCAGAATATGCGAGCCTCGCCCCTTGGCGCGTGCATGCATGCGTTTAGCGATTGGCCCACCATCAACCCAAATGGCGGATATCCGTAGATCATCAACGTCAGCTCCGACATTATGCTCAGCATTGGCAATCGCTGATTCCAATACCTGCTTGACGATACCCGCAGCTTTTTTATTAGTAAAGGTAAGAACATTGAGCGCACGACCCACCGGTAGACCACGAACTAAATCCGCGATCAGACGGGTCTTTTGCGCCGAGATGCGCGCATAGCGCAAGGTGGCTTTTGCTTCGGCCATGGGAAACCCCGTCATTTCTTCTTGGTCTTCTTGTCCGCCACGTGCCCCTTAAAAACACGCGTCGCAGCGAACTCGCCCAGTTTATGGCCGATCATGTTCTCGGTAATCATCACCGGTACATGGGCTCGACCGTTATGAATGGCAATGGTCAGCCCGATCATGTCCGGAACGACCATGGAACGACGCGACCAGGTTTTAATTGGCCGCTTGCTCCCGGAGGCCGCAGCCCCCTCTACTTTCTTGGCCAAATGCGGATCGACGAATGGCCCTTTTTTAATGGAACGTGGCACCTTTCCAACCTCGTTTAATCTTATTTCCGATGACGACGCCGGACAATCATATTAGTCGTCCGCTTATTGTGGCGAGTCTTGTGACCCTTAGTGGGTTGTCCCCAGGGACTGACCGGATGACGACCACCCGAAGTACGCCCCTCACCACCACCATGAGGATGATCCACCGGGTTCATGGCCACGCCACGTACAGTGGGTCGAATACCGCGCCAACGTTTGGCTCCGGCCTTACCCAGGGAAGCCAATGAATGCTCTTCATTACCCACTTCGCCGATCGTTGCCCGACATTCGGCATGAATTTTACGAATCTCGCCGGAACGTAAACGCAACGTCACGTAGCTCCCCTCCCGAGCGATCAATTGGGCCGATGTCCCCGCACTTCGAGCTAATTGCGCACCCTTGCCGAATTTCATTTCCACGCAATGAACCTGCGAACCCATTGGCATATTGCGCAACGGTAAACAATTCCCCGGCTTAATCGGTGCCTCATTGCCAGAGAGTACTTCATCTCCAACACGAATACCCTTAGGCGCAATGATATAACGCCGCTCGCCATCTGCATATAATATTAGCGCAAGATGAGCGCTTCTATTAGGATCGTATTCCAAACGTTCAATCTGTCCGGGAATCCCGTCTTTATCGCGCTTGAAATCAACCAATCGATAATGCTGACGTTGACCACCGCCTTGATGGCGTGTGGTAATCCGACCCTGATTATTGCGACCCCCTCTTTTAGCCTGGCATTCCACCAACGGCCAATAGGGACTACCTTTATGTAAACCTGGCGTTTTCACCTGAACCACAAAACGACGCCCGGCCGAGGTGGGCTTTGCCTTGACGATGGCCATAATCTAAAACCTTATCACAAATTGCCTCAAGAAATAATCAATATTCCGACGCGACAGAAAATAATCAATATTTTCACTTCTTCTGACACGTAAAGGATATCACTTACTATTTGTTTTGTCACTATACCGTTTGGCCTGCATAAAAATCCAATACAGTACATTAAATACTTTCTGCAAATTTTCGCTAGTGGACAGCGCCAACGTATCAATAGTCAACACTTTTTTATATACCGTAGCGAGAAAACACATCAATCGTGCAGCATTGTGGAGATAAATCGCCACTCATATAGAATTCGAGTGTCCGGTTTTGAATGCGGTAAGCCGAGAACCGGACGAAACTCGTAGATCCTCTTCGCCAATATTGGTTAATGCTGTCCTGAATAAATTCAACAATATCCTCTTTGACAGTAAGAGGTAACTCTTCAATAAAAGTTATTTCTTGCAATTTGATTTGAAACTGCAATGCGACTTCTTCATAGGGTTGAATTTTCCAAATGACATCACCAATATTTTCTACTGTTGTGGACCGAGTATATCTATCGAAAAACCAGATTGCAGTGACACATAAGCCTTTTTCCAATCACTTCGCTTTCCCAATCGACGACCGAAGCGTTTGACTTTACCCTTTACATTGGCCACTCGTACAGCGTCTACTTTAACATTAAAAAGCAGCTCTACGGCACTTTTAATCTCTAGTTTAGTCGCATCGGGAAGAACCCTGAACGTTGCCTGATTGAGATTGGAATTTAATCCCATCGTTTTCTCGGAAACGCGAGGGCTCAACAAAATTTTCATCAGACGTTCCTGGTTCATGCGAATCGTTCCTCAATCTGACGTAAGGCACCCACAGTGATGAGCACCTTATCGAAATTTACTAAACTCACTGGATCCACGCTGGTTGCTTCGATCAATCCCACTCTGAACAAATTACGCGCCGCCAGGTATAGATGTTCGGTAAGGGCATCGGTAACAATGAGTACATCATCCAACTCTGACTTGCCAGGTTCCACATCCTGTTTTATCAACGGAGGAATGGTTTTAAGCATGGAGAGCAGCTCGCGAGTCTTGGGGGTTATTGGCTGGATTTCGTCCACCACCACCAAACGCTCTTGACGAACTAGTTCAGAGAGAATAGAAAGCATTGCCCCGCGATACATCTTGCGGTTAACTTTTTGAGCATGATTTTGTGGAACCGCAGCGAAGGTACGACCACCCCCGCGCCAAATCGGGCCACGCGTAGTCCCAGCGCGTGCACGACCGGTGCCTTTTTGACGCCAGGGCTTACGGCCACCACCCCTGACCTCAGCACGTGTCTTCTGCGCCTTGGTCCCGGCACGACCCGCTGCCAAGTAAGCCGTCACAATCTGATGAATTAGGGGTTCATTGAATTCCTGACCGAATATTGCCTCAGTCACGTGAACAGTCACGGCTTGAGCACCCTGAATACTGTGCAACCGCAATTCCATCGAAGATCTCCTTAAGCCCGAGCCTTAACAGCTGGTTTAACCATCAAATCCCCCCCCGGTGCTCCCGGGACGGCCCCTCTCACCAGCAACAAATTACGCTCTGGGTCGACTCGCACCACCTCCAAATTCTGGATGGTACAACGCTCGTTTCCCATGTGCCCCGCCATTTTTTTGCCTTTGAACACTCGTCCTGGCGTTTGACGCATACCGATGGATCCGGGTGCGCGGTGGGATAGGGAGTTGCCGTGAGTGGCATCTCCCATGGTGAAATGGTAACGTTTGATGGTACCTGCGAATCCCTTTCCAACAGAGGTTCCCGTTACATCTACCTTTTGGCCGTTCTTAAAGATATCCACTTTGACCTCGGCACCAGGGGTAAAATTTTCCCCTTCACCATCGGCAAGACGGAACTCCCATAAACCACGCCCCGCTTCCACGCCTGCCTTGGAAAAATGGCCCGCCATGGGTTTAGTGACCCGAGAGGGACGACGATTACCTGTGGTCACTTGAATAGCACGGTAACCATCATTCTCGATGGTCTTTACTTGAGCTACCCGATTAGGCTCCGCTTCGATGACCGTCACGGGAATAGAGACCCCGTCGTCCATAAATACACGTGTCATACCGGCCTTGCGACCGACGATACCAATAGTCATTTTTTACCTCGTTATCAGCATCGATTACGATTGACCGATGCCTTATAAACAGAAAACCGCTAATTCAATCGGATCTGAACGTCTACGCCCGCTGCTAAATTCAGCTTCATCAAAGCATCCACAGTTTTATCCGTGGGATCGACAATGTCCATCAGACGTTTATGAGTGCGAATCTCATACTGGTCACGAGCATCCTTATCCACATGAGGCGAAACCAATACGGTAAAACGTTCCATTTTGGTCGGCAACGGGATTGGACCTTTGACCTGGGCACCAGTGCGACGTGCGGTTTCGACAATCTCACGTGCCGAACGGTCAATCAGACGGTGATCGAAACCCTTAAGTCGAATACGAATTTTTTGATTTGACATTATTTACACTCATTCGATGATCTTAGCGACCACGCCAGCACCGACGGTGCGTCCTCCTTCACGAATTGCGAAACGCAACCCTTCCTCCATGGCAATTGGGTTGATCAATGAAACCGTCATCTGGATATTATCTCCAGGCATGACCATTTCCACGCCTTCCGGTAGGTCAATAGCACCTGTCACGTCCGTGGTTCGGAAATAAAATTGTGGGCGATAACCCTTGAAGAACGGCGTATGACGTCCACCCTCTTCCTTAGAGAGTACATATACCTCGGCGAAAAATCGGGTATGCGGCGGGATCGAAGACGGCTTAGCCAACACCTGCCCACGTTCCACGTCATCGCGCTTAGTCCCTCGCAATAGCGCACCGATGTTATCTCCCGCCTCGCCCTGATCAAGCAATTTGCGGAACATTTCTACACCAGTACAGATGGTCTTCATGGTCGGACGAATACCGACAATTTCGACTTCGTCCCCGACCTTGACTATTCCGCGTTCAACTCGTCCAGTCACTACCGTACCGCGTCCGGAAATGGTGAACACGTCCTCAATAGGCATTAAGAAAGGTTTGTCTATCGCTCGTACCGGCTGAGGGAAATAGCTATCCATTGCGGCCACCAACTTGAGGATCGAACCCTCTCCCATGTCCGATTTGTCGCCATCCAATGCCTTAAGCGCGGAACCAATCACAATCGGCGTATCATCTCCTGGAAATTGGTACTTGTCGAGCAACTCGCGCACTTCCATCTCGACCAATTCCAACAACTCGGCATCATCCACCATATCGGCCTTGTTCATGTAAACCACGATATAGGGCACTCCCACCTGACGCGCCAACAAAATATGCTCACGCGTCTGAGGCATCGGACCATCTGCTGCTGATACTACCAGTATTGCGCCGTCCATCTGGGCAGCGCCGGTAATCATGTTCTTAACGTAGTCGGCATGACCCGGACAGTCCACATGGGCGTAATGACGCTTTTCGGACTGATACTCGACGTGGGCCGTGGCGATAGTAATACCACGTGCCCGTTCCTCGGGAGCCGCATCGATCTGGTCGTAAGCCTTGAACTCCCCGCCATAACGCGCTGCCAATACCTTGGTCATCGCCGCTGTCAATGTCGTCTTACCATGGTCAACGTGACCAATAGTACCGACATTCATGTGGGGCTTAGTACGCTGAAATTTCTCCTTGGACATGCTTGTCTACCTCTCTACCGGTCTCAAAAACTGCATAAATAAAAAGGATATGATTAATTTTTTTGGAATCTAAAAAAAACAAAAATACGAAAACTTAGCACCATTCACGATTAACGGCCAGATTTCTTTTTGATAACTGTCTCGGCGATGTTATTCGGTGCCTCTAAATACTTACTGAATTCCATGGTGTAAGTGGCACGACCTTGGGTCGCAGAACGTAGATCCGTGGCATAACCGAACATCTCGGCAAGCGGTACCTCGGCACGGATAATCCGCCCCGCCGGCGAGTCTTCCATCCCTTGCACCATCCCACGACGACGACTGAGATCACCCATAACATCTCCCATATATTCCTCGGGAGTGACCACCTCCACCTTCATAATCGGTTCGAGCAATACCGGGCGCGCACGCCGTACGCCCTCTTTGAAACCCATGGAACCGGCGATTTTGAAGGCCATCTCGCTGGAATCCACGTCATGATAAGAACCATCGAATAGCGTAACTTTGATGTCCACTACCGGAAAACCAGAGATAACTCCGTTCTGCAACTGTTCCTGAATACCCTTATCAACCGCTGGAATATATTCCTTCGGAATGACGCCACCCACGATGGCGTTAACGAACTCGTAACCAGTACCCGCCTCTTTGGGCTCAATAGTCAGCCAGACATGACCGTACTGACCACGACCGCCGGACTGACGGACAAATTTACCTTCTTGCTCGACAGTCGCTCGGATCGTCTCGCGATAAGCGACTTGGGGGGCACCTACATTGCATTCCACACTGAATTCACGCTTCATACGATCGACGATGATTTCAAGATGCAACTCACCCATACCGGAGATGATGGTCTGTCCAGATTCTTCGTCAGTACGCACACGGAAGGACGGATCCTCGGAAGCGAGCTTGGACAAAGAAACACCCATCTTTTCCTGATCTGCCTTAGTTTTCGGTTCTACCGCAACCGAGATCACTGGCTCCGGAAATTCCATTCGCTCCAAAGTGATAATGTGTTCCATGGAGCACAAAGTTTCCCCCGTGGTGACATCCTTAAGGCCCACCGCAGCTGCGATATCACCAGCTCGCACTTCTTTTATTTCATCACGGGAATTTGCGTGCATCTGTAGTATACGACCAATGCGTTCGCGCTTTTCCTTAACTGGGTTATAGACCGTAGACCCAGAACTCAATACTCCAGAATAACAACGGAAAAAAGTTAAGGTACCGACATAAGGGTCAGTCATGACCTTGAAAGCCAGAGCCGCAAAAGGATCCTCATCGGAGGCATGGCGAAGAATTTCGGTACCAGCAGCATCGTCAGCAGTGCCGCGAATAGGTGGCCTATCTACTGGCGAGGGCAGATACTCAATGACGGCATCGAGCATCGCCTGCACACCCTTATTCTTAAAAGCAGAGCCACACAAAACCGGAACAATCTCGTTGCGTAAGACGCGCACACGTAGCCCTGTCTTGATCTCCTCGATGGTCAATGCCTCGCCTTCCAGATATTTCTCCATGGTTGCATCGGAGGCATCAGCCGCAGCCTCGACCAATTTTTCACGCCATTCTTGGCATACATCTACCATCGCGTCTGGGATCTCTTCTTCTGTGTAAACCGTTCCCTGACCCGCATCATCCCAGTAGATAGCCTTCATCGAAACGAGGTCAACAACACCCTTGAAGGTCTCCTCAGCTCCGATGGGAAGCTGCAAGGGGACAGGAACCGCACCCAAACGGCTCTTAATTTGCCCAACCACTCGTAAGAAATCAGCGCCGGCGCGATCCATTTTATTAACAAAGGCCAGTCGCGGGACACCATATTTATTGGCTTGGCGCCACACGGTCTCAGATTGGGGTTCAACGCCACCTACCGCGCAAAATAGAGCACAGGCACCATCCAATACACGCAAGGAACGTTCGACCTCGATGGTAAAATCCACGTGTCCCGGCGTGTCGAGAATGTTAACTCGATGTTCCTGGAATTGTTTACGCATCCCGCTCCAGAAACAAGTCGTCGCCGCCGAGGTAATGGTGATCCCACGCTCTTGTTCTTGGACCATCCAATCCATCGTGGCGGCACCGTCGTGTACCTCACCTATCTTGTGAGAGACTCCGGTATAAAACAAAATACGTTCAGTAGCGGTGGTTTTACCGGCATCAATATGGGCCATGATACCGATATTTCGGTAGCGCTCAATGGGCGTTTTACGTGGCACGGGACAAGACCTCGTCGTAATTCGGGCCGGTATGGTTACCAGCGATAATGGGCGAATGCCTTGTTAGCTTCCGCCATACGGTGGGTATCTTCACGCTTTTTCACCGCCGTGCCTTTACCATCGTAGGCTTCCAAAATTTCACCCGCTAAACGCATTCCCATGGATTTCTCACCGCGTTTCCGCGACGCATCCACAAGCCAACGCATTGCAAGCGCGGTACGACGAATCAGCCGTACCTCGACGGGTACCTGATAAGTAGCGCCACCAACCCGACGGGATTTAACCTCCACGGTGGGACGGACATTGTCTAATGCCTTATTGAAGATCTCCAACGGATCATTATTGCGCTTGGTCTGAAGCTGGGTAAGCGCTCCATAGACAATTTGCTCGGCCACCGACTTCTTGCCGCGTTTCATCACAACATTGATGAATTTAGCTAGGGTTTCGTTCCCGTATTTAGGATCAGGGAGGATTGTGCGCTTCTCGGCGACTCTTCTTCTAGGCATGATGGTACCTGACGCGATTCCTTAGGCCCATGAGCAAACATGAGCGAATTCATAGATCTTCGGCATGGATATCCCTCAATCCCGAAGGATCGAGAGGATGAAACACTGCCTTTAGTGATAAGCAGTTTCGATAAATAAAGATACCACCTAACGGTAGGTCATGGTTCAACGCACGACTTATTGTTTAGGTCGTTTGGCACCGTATTTCGAACGTCCCTGACGACGAGCGCTAACTCCGGAGGTATCCAGGCAACCACGTACCACGTGATAACGCACACCTGGCAAGTCCTTGACACGTCCCCCACGGATGAGAACTACCGAATGCTCTTGCAAATTATGGCCTTCGCCACCGATGTAGGTGGTTACTTCCATGCCATTGGTAAGACGCACACGCGCCACTTTACGCAACGCTGAATTTGGCTTTTTAGGCGTAGTCGTATAGACGCGAGTACACACCCCTCGCTTCTGCGGACAACTATCAAGAGCTGGAACACTACTTTTATCCAACTGCCTTACTCGGGGTTTACGTACCAACTGATTCGTCGTTGTCATAGATCTTTTGCGTGTAAACACCTCGATCCCGAAGGGTCGAGGGGATGAAACGCTGCCTTTTAGTGATGGGAATAAAAAAATAAGAAAAATTCTGTTGGTAAAATGCAGTCTTTCCCAGCTGCCAGCCTTACCAGGCCTATTGTATCCCTAACCTAACAAAACTGATAAGAACATCACGCCTCGCGGCAAAAAATTGATGCCCTTTATGAAAAATGGCAGACCCACGAACCACTGGGTCTGCCAGAGATCACTCATTCTAGCGATCTTTGAATGCTGTCGTCAATAGTAATCTTACTCGATTTGTTTGAAGAGCCAGAAAGATGCATTCGACGGGCTGCACCGATACTTTTTAGCTAACTTTTATTAACTAATGCACACTGAAGATAACTCTTCAGTGAGGGGGTATGCGTCAGCCTTCGTTCAAACGCCTCGTATCTGATACCTAAATCTTGCAAATGAGCACCAAGAAATCTAATAACATGTTGATATTTATCGTGTTTACAAAAAAGCCAGTTTTCTACCGATTATAGAGGTACTGGGCGATGGGTAACCCACCGGAT
>Ga0265602_1000002_pt1 | contig 22292 bp, 33 predicted proteins | sample saktaT_6_FD_197242 | JGI IMG/M metagenome (GOLD analysis project Ga0265602, IMG submission 197242) | Metatranscriptome of saline water microbial communities from Sakinaw Lake, British Columbia, Canada - sak_2013_6_6_36m (Metagenome... | ecosystem: Environmental > Aquatic > Non-marine Saline and... | reverse complement strand
TGGTGAATATCTCTGCGAGAATCTCTCTCGCCGCGAACAGAGGATAACTCCTCCGGGGAAGTTCGTGTATATAATCACACGGGACCTGACAGTTACACAGGTTGCTACCGCATCGACCGAGATGTCTCAATCTGTGCTCGATATTGCCAAAAACGTATCTAGTATTACCTCTTCCTCTCTGGAAACAGCCAAAATCGCAAAAAATGGCGAGAACATCGTCAAGAAATCCATAAAAGAAGTCCTCATGATTGCGGAAACAGTGCGCAAGGCCGCCCAGATGATTAACTCAGTGGGCGAGCAATCCCAGCAGGTGGGCGCAATCGTAAACGTAATTAGCGAAGTTGCTGACCAGACGAACCTCCTGGCGCTGAACGCAGCAATTGAGGCAGCCAGGGCCGGTGAAAGCGGTCGTGGTTTTTCTGTCGTCGCCGACGAGGTGAAAAAACTCGCTGAACGTACCAGAGAGGCCACCAGCGAGATCCGTGGCATGATTAAGAATATGCAAAGTGGAGTACAACACGCCATGGGTACTATGACGGGGGGCACCCAGCGTGTTGAAATAGGGGTAGATCTCTCTACCCAAGCGGGCGCAGCCCTTGGCAATATCGTTGCCAGTGTCTCTACACTCCAATCCATGCTCGAGGAAATCTCGGCAGCCACCAAAGGAATGTCCGCTGTTTCGGAACAGACCAATTGTGATATTGTGGAGATCTCCACGATTTCCCACGCAGCGGTTTCCAGCTTCGATAGGATCTCCCAGTCAGCAATGAATATGACCGAACTGTCTGGCAATTTGCAGGATAAGGTGGGACAGTTTCGTATCGGTGGGGGTGATCAAAACGACAATGGTTATTCACTTAGGCCACGACACATCGATAAAAAGTTGTTCGATGTTGGATTTTTTCTGTAGCGTTCGCCGCACTGGGGTGCGGCGTTTCTAATTTCTGGTTTCCTAACCTGAAAAGGGTTTTTATATGAAGAAAAGGCTCTTCCTGCTCGTAGCATTGTGGGGAATAGTAGGCACGGCGGTGGGCGATGAGGTGGTCATAGGGCTCAACTATCCCGAAACCGGTCCCTATGCAGTCCAGGGTTTGGACCAAGTTCGGGCTGCCGATCTGGCAATCGAAGAAATTAATGCCGGCGGCGGAATTCTCGAAAAACAGGTAAAACTCGTCAAGCGTGACTCCCAATCTAAACCTGACGTGGCAAAGGTCAACGTAGCAGAATTAATCGACAAGGAAGGGGCTGTGATGATTTTTGGCGGTTCGAGCAGCGCTGTAGCCATTGCTGCTGGTGAAGTTGCTCGTTCTAAAGATCGAATTTATTTCGGCACCCTAACTTATTCAAACGAAACAACCGGTGCCAACGGTCACAAATACATGTTTCGTGAATGTTATAACGCTTGGATGGGCGCCAAGGTACTTTCTAAATATCTGAACGAAAAATTCTCTGGAAAGAAATATTTCTATATTACCGCGAATTACACCTGGGGCCTTACCACTGAGAAATCCATTCGTAAATTCAGCAACACGGAAGACACCGTTGCCCACAAGAATACTCTGACTCCTTTCCCAGGCGCCACCAAAGACGATTTCTATAAGGCGCTGACCTTGGCTAAGGCCAACAATCCCGATGTGCTGGTCTTGGTTCTCTTTGGTAACGATATGGCCGAGGCCTTAAAACACGCCACAGCCATGGGTCTCAAGAAAACCATGGCTATTGTAGTGCCCAACCTAACCCTCGGCATGGCCAAAAGTGCGGGACCAAAAGTTATGGAAGATGTCGTGGGTGCCACTCCCTGGGAATGGGTCGTTCCCTACCAGTACGGTTATGAAGGTGGGAAAAAATTCGTCGAGAAATTCTCGGCGAAATATAGCAGCTATCCCTCTACCTCAGCTGCTTCAGCCTATACCATTCCGTTTGAGTACAAAGCAGCAGTGGAATATGCCCACAATTTTGATTCAAAGGCTGTCATCGCTGCGCTGGAAGGACACAAATACACCTTATTAAAAGACGAGCAGGAATGGCGTGCCTTCGATCACCAAAGTCTCCAAACCGTCTATGCAGTCAAGTGCAAAAAACAGGTGGAGGTGCTGAAGGATAAATATAAACAGGACTATTTCGAGATCATCAACGTCATGTCCGGCGCTGAAGCTGCACAAAGCCGTGCTGAGTGGGAAGCGGAAAGAAAGGCAGCCAACGCACCCACCGAGTTGGCGTTTTGATATCAGATATCCCTGTTTATCGTTCGATATAGGCCAGCATAGGATGGGTCGACGAGACAGTCAGCCCAACATAGACGACCTCAAAGTTGGGTTGCGGAGTACCGCAACCCAATCTATGTAGCTGTTTTAATCTCAAACAGCATTGAGATTGGCGAAAGGGATTTCGCTAATTCAAAAACTAGGCAGCGACTTTCTCAATTCCCGAATTTGGTCGATCCACCAGCTCGACAACTGCCATCGTTGCAATATCGCCGACGCGGAAGCCGATCTTAAGAATACGCAGGTAACCACCCGGGCGATTCAGATAACGCGGCCCTAGTTCATTGAAAAGTTTGGTGACAATGCCTCTGTCCCGAAGACGGGCGAAGGCAAGTCGACGATGGGCAACGGAGTCGACTTTGGCCAAAGTGATCAAAGGTTCAACAACCCGACGCAATTCTTTTGCCTTAGGCAGGGTGGTGCGAATGATCTCATGTTGGAACAGAGAGCTGGCCATGTTTTTGAACATGGCATGACGATGGCTCGCGTTGCGACTGAGTTGCCGCCCGCTATTGCGATGACGCATGGTTGGTACCTTGGATCTTGATTTCTCGAATACACGGCGTGCATTCTTTCGCACGCCATGCGGAGTTTCGACAGTTACACGTAGTTATATCGACGGTTTTTCTTCGATGCTACGCAGCCCCTGCTGAGGCCAGTTTTCTAACTTCATACCGAGTGACAGCCCTCTGGAGGCCAACACATCTTTGATCTCGGTGAGCGACTTCTTGCCCAGATTGGGAGTCTTGAGTAGCTCAACCTCCGTGCGCTGGATCAAGTCGCCGATGAAATAGATATTCTCAGCTTTTAAGCAATTGGCTGACCGCACCGTAAGTTCCAGATCGTCTACTGGGCGTAGTAGGAGCGGATCAACATCCATTCCTCGCGCCTGATTCATGGACTCTTCCTTGCCCTGGAGTTCCACGAAGACAGCAAGTTGGTCCTGAAGGATGGTTGCGGCGATCCGAATAGTCTCTTCGGGATCCACGGTACCATTGGTCTCCAAGTCGATGACCAAACGATCCAGATTGGTCCTTTGTTCGACGCGAGCACTCTCAACGTTGTAGGTAACGCGTCGAATAGGACTGAAAGAGGCATCGATCAAAAGTTTGTCGACAGGACGATTTTCTTCATCCCCGGCCTGACGTACCAAGGCCGGTTGATAGCCCCGACCCCGTTTTACTTTCAGCCTCATATTCAGCTCACCTTCCTTGCTAAGGTTAGCAATGAGGTGATTAGGATTGAAGATCTCGAGGTCTGGCTCCAATTGAAGGTCCCGTGCCAATATCTGCCCCGGACCTTTTTTCACCAGCGTCATATAGGATTCTGGTCGACTACCCACCATACGGATGGCCAATCCCTTGAGATTGAGCAAAATGTCGATGACATCTTCCTGGACGCCCTCTTTGGTGGTGTACTCGTGGAGTACCCCTTCAATCTCAACTTCGACCACTGCGGCCCCAGGGATGGCGGAGAGTAGAATCCGCCGCAAGGCATTGCCCAGGGTATGGCCAAAACCACGTTCAAGAGGCTCGACCGTCACCCGCGCCCGAAACGGGCTAACGACCTGGACGTCGACCAAACGAGGCTTAAGAAGGTCCGGCACTGCGCTCTGCATTGGGGGTCCCGCAACTTACTTGGAATACAACTCGACAACCATCTGCTCACTAATTGTGGCGGGCAGATCGCTACGTTCCGGCAGGTTCTTGAAGACACCTTGCATCTTGGTGGCATCCACATTCAACCACACAGGAACACCGCGTTGATTCGCCGCTTCCAGAGCTGCCTTGATGCGTAGCTGCTCCTTCCCTTTTTCGGCTACGGCAACGACGTCGTTTGGACGTACCTGGAAAGAAGGAATATTGACCCGCTTACCATTGACCGTAATCGTGTTATGGCGTACCAACTGGCGTGCCTCGGAGCGCGAAGCGCCAAAGCCCATGTGATGTACCACGCTATCCAGTCGCGATTCCAGGGCCTTGAGCAGGTTCTCACCTGTAGAGCCTTTCGTGCGATCGGCCTCTTCATAATAAAGGCGGAACTGCCGTTCCAGGATACCGTAGATGCGACGGATCTTCTGCTTTTCACGCAGCTGCCCAGCGTAATCAGAGAGCCGCGAACGGCGCTGACCATGCTGACCAGGAGGAAATGGACGCAAATCCACCGCGCATTTCGCGGTGAAGCATTTTTCACCCTTGAGGAAGAGTTTCTCTCCCTCACGGCGACACTGACGACATTTAGAGCCGATGTATTTTGCCACAGGAAGCCTCCAGCCTCAGACGCGCCGCTTCTTTGGGGGGCGACAACCATTATGGGGGATAGGAGTCACGTCGTTGATGCTGGTTACCTTAAATCCACCGGCATTCAGGGCGCGTACTGCGGATTCTCGCCCTGGGCCGGGACCTTTCACCCGAACCTCGACATTCTTCATTCCAAATTCCTTCACAACCGTCCCGACTTTTTCTGCCGCGACTTGAGCAGCAAAGGGCGTACTCTTACGAGAGCCACGGAAGCCGCTCCCGCCAGAGGTCGCCCACGCCAAAGTATTCCCTTGACGGTCGGTAATGGTGATGATGGTGTTGTTGAAAGAGGCGTGAACATGGGCCACACCATCTACAACATTCTTTTTAACGCGCTTGCGGACGCGGCTGACTGCTTTAGCCATAGTTTTCCTGTCAGGCCGTGGCCTTACTTCTTGATGGGCTTGCGGGGTCCCTTACGGGTACGGGCGTTGGTACGGGTACGCTGGCCGCGTACCGGTAATCCTCGGCGATGGCGTAGACCACGGTAACAGCCGAGGTCCATGAGCCGTTTAATGCTCATCGATATCTCACGCCGTAGGTCCCCCTCGACAGTGTACTTAACTACTTCAGTCCGCAGGGCGTCGACCTCGGCTTCGCTTAAATCGCGAACCTTGCGAGACGGGGCCACCCCCGTAGCGGCACAGATTGCCCGGGCATGACTCGATCCGATGCCATAGATGGCCTGAAGGCCAATCACGGTATGTTTCTGGGCCGGGATGTTGATACCAGCAATACGGGCCATCCACTTCTCTCCTGGGACCGTTACTCAATAAGCTCGGAATTCTAAATGGCACAGAGGGAGACCGCAAGGTATCCCTGAGGTCTCTTCGTTTACTCTGAAAATCGCCTGTTTTAGATCACAAACGGAAGAACAGAAATCTTCCTTTACGATCAAACAGAAGAACCACAGAACGGTATATCAACCCTGACGCTGTTTGTGTCGGGCATCTTTGCAGATTACCCGAACCACACCCTTGCGACGAATGATCTTACAGTCGCGGCACATTTTCTTAACGGAAGCACGTACCTTCATCAGATTTTCCTCTACGTTCTGTTCAACGGAGCAGCCCAGGCCGACCACCGCCACCTTTCAGGTTCTTTTTCAGCAATCCTTCGTATTGATGAGACATGACATGGGCTTGGACTTGCGCCATAAAGTCCATAACCACCACCACGATAATCAACAACGAAGTACCACCAAAATAGAATGGGACATTCCAATTCAAGATCAGGAACTCGGGCAACAGGCACACTGCCGTAATATAAACCGCGCCTGCCATGGTCAGATGAGACATTACCTGATCAATATAACGCGCAGTCTGGTCACCCGGCCGAAATCCTGGGATAAAAGCCCCCGACTTCTTCAAATTCTCTGCCGTTTCTTTAGGATCAAACACCAAGGCGGTATAAAAAAAACAGAAGAACACGATGGCAAGTGCATAGGTCAATACGTAAATCGGCTGCCCAGGCGACAAGGTGGAGGCAATGTCATGAAGCCATTCCATTCCTTCCGCCTGACCAAACCAGCTCCCCAGAGTAGCAGGGAATAGGATAATCGAGGAAGCAAAAATGGGCGGAATAACTCCGGCCATATTGAGTTTTAGCGGCAGATGACTGGTCTGACCGGCATACAACCGCCGCCCCTGCTGACGTTTCGCGTAATTAACGGTAATGCGCCGCTGTCCCCGTTCTACAAAGACTACAAATCCTGTTACGGCCACCGCGATGGCGAGCAAAAGCAGGACCAACAATGCATGCATCTCGCCGGTACGGGCCAGCTCTAAGGTGCCACCAACCGCTGCAGGCAAACCGGCCACAATACCCGCAAAGATAATCATGGAGATACCATTGCCAATACCGCGTTCAGTAACCTGTTCACCCAGCCACATCAAAAACATGGTTCCAGTCACCAGGGAGATCGTTGCGATAAAACGAAAACCCCAACCTGGTTCTACTACGACGGAATGACCCCCGGAAACCTGAGCCTCCAAAGCAATCGCTACACCCAGAGCCTGAACACACGCGAGGACAACCGTTCCATAACGGGTGTACTGAGTAATCTTACGTCTGCCCGACTCGCCTTCCTTTTTGAGCTGCTCCAGTTTTGGATGTACCACCGTGAGCAGTTGCAAAATAATGGAGGCAGAAATATAGGGCATGATTCCCAGGGCAAACACTGTCAAGCGCCGTAGCGCCCCTCCCGAGAACATGTTAAACATGTCCAGGATTGTGCCCTTTTGGGCACGGAACAGGTCTGCCAAAGCTTGAGGATCGATGCCAGGCACCGGGACATGAGCCCCGATCCGAAATACTACCAAGGCCCCGAGAAGAAACAGGAGACGCTGTTTAAGTTCGGTGAGTTTGCCTAATCCCCCGCCGAGGTTTGTGTTGGGTATGGCCATTAAGTCTCGACGGAACCGCCCGCCGCCTCGATTGCTGTCCGGGCCCCCGCACTTACCCCTATGCCTTTCAGCGTAACGGGACGATCCAAGGTGCCACGAACAATGACTTTGGCTCCCTTGGCAGTACGCGGCACGATTCCGGCAGCTTTGAGAACAGCCAAATCCACAACAGCTTCAGCAAGTGAAGCAAGTTGACACAGGCGTACTTCTGCCACATCATTTGCCGTCAAGGAGACGAATCCAAACTTAGGCAACCGCCGCTGTAACGGCATCTGCCCACCTTCGAAACCCACTTTATGGTAACCACCAGCGCGGGCTTTTTGGCCTTTATGACCACGACCCGATGTCTTACCAAGGCCCGATCCGATACCACGCCCAACCCGTTTGGCTGTGGGCTTGGAACCTTTGGCAGGTTTGAGAGTATTTAATCTCATGGCGCAGAATCCTCGACACGAAGCAGATAGGAAACCTTGTTGACCATCCCTCGAATACAAGGGGTATCTTCGCGCACCACGGTCTGACCGATACGACGCAGACCCAAGCCTACCAGCGTCGCCCTATGGGCGGGCAGGCGGCCGAAACGACTGCGTATTAGTGTTATTTTTAAGGTTTTGTCAGCCATTTCATCAACTCTGAATCTCGTCAATGGTTTTGCCGCGCTTAGCAGCGACCATTTCAGGGGCATGCATAGTCCGCAACCCCTTAATGGTGGCGCGTACCACATTGATGGGATTGGTGGATCCCATAGACTTGGCAAGGACGTCTTTAACTCCCACCACCTCAAAAACTGCTCGCATCGCACCACCAGCGATGATCCCGGTTCCCTCGGAGGCAGGCTGCATATAGACACGAGCTGCGCCGTGCTCAGAGGTCATGGGATAGTGTAGAGTCTGCCCTTTGAGGGGGACCTTGCGTAGATTGCGGCGTGCGCTTTCCATCGCTTTCTGAATGGCGGCCGGGACCTCTCGGGCCTTGCCGCGGCCGATACCTACTCGACCCGCCCCATCTCCTACCACGGTGAGGGCAGCAAAGCCGAACTGACGGCCACCCTTAACAACCTTGGCGACACGGTTAACAGCAACCAGCTTTTCCTGCAATCCATCGTTATTCTTGGGAACGTCGTAAGATGCCATGACTCGACCTTATTCAGAATTCGTCTACTTTGAAACACAAAAAAGGGCAGATGCGTACCGTTTTTAGCACACCAACACCTATCCCTATTTTTCGAAGATGTTCCTCAGAACTTCAGACCCTGCTCACGTGCAGCATCTGCCAGGGCCTTTACTCGCCCATGGTAATGAAAACCGGCACGATCAAAAGCAACGGTGGTAATACCTGCTGCCAATGCCCGTTCCGCGACCAATCGACCCACTGCTACTGCCGCTTGGACATTACCGCCGTAAGGCAGACTGGATTTTAGGATCGGCTCCACCGTAGAAGCCGCTACCAAAACCCGAGCACCGTCAGGACTAATGACCTGAGCGTAGATGTGGCGCGGGGTGCGGTGAATGCACAGACGCGTAACGCAAAGCTCGCGAATCTTGGCGCGGGTACGTTTGGCGCGCCGCAGTCGAGCGATCTTCTTATCCATACCGAACCCCCTTACTTCTTCTTAGCTTCTTTGCGGACAATGACTTCGTCCGAATACTTTACGCCCTTGCCCTTGTAGGGCTCTGGTGGCCGATAGGCGCGGATATTCGCCGCGACTTGACCCACCAGTTGGCGATTCGCACCTTTGATCAAGATCTCAGTAGGGGTGGGAGTTTCAACCAATATTCCCTCCGGTACTGCGAAGACCACCGGATGAGAATAACCGAGTGTCAAATTCAACTTACGACCTTGGGCTTGGGCACGATAACCCACTCCGACCAGTTCCAGCTTGCGCAGAAAACCAGCCGTTACCCCTTTAATCATATTGGCAATCTGAGCCCGTGCCGTACCGGCATGTCGATCTGCATCAGCGGTCAAAGGACTCACCTGAAGCGTATTGCCTTCCTGGGCAATTTGGACGTGGGGAACGGTATCAAACTTCAATTCCCCTTTCGGTCCTTTGACGGATACACACAAGCCCTCAACACCGACATGTACTCCCGCCGGGAGGGTTACGGGTTTTTTTGCGATTCTGGACATCGATGATTATCCGTTAAAATACCTGACACAGGACTTCGCCGCCCTGTCCCGCAGCACGTGCTGCGCGGTCGGTCATAATTCCCTGTGGGGTCGAAATAATAGCGACTCCCAACCCCCCCATGATCTTGGGCAGAGCACCATGGCCCCTGTAGATTCGCAACCCCGGTCGACTTACCCGACGTATCTTCTCAATAACAGATGCGCCTTGGAAATACTTTAGGGTAATCGTCAATGTCGGCTTGCCATCCGCTTCTTGGACAGTAGCATCCTGGATATAGCCTTCCCCTTTAAGCACTTCGGCAATGGCCCGTTTAAGCTTAGAGGATGGCATGGCCACCGCGACCTTCTGTAATGCCTGGGCGTTGCGGATCCGGGTTAGCATATCCGCAATAGGATCAGTCATGCTCACCGGCACTTACTCCTGATTCAGTGATGAGTAGAAAACTGGCTACCAGCTGGCCTTAACCAAGCCGGGAATATCGCCACGCATTGCAGCCTCACGCAATTTATTGCGTCCCAGACCGAATTTGCGGTAGTAACCGTGAGGCCGACCCGTAATACGACAGCGATTATGCTGCCGAACCGGACTAGAATCCCGGGGTAGAGCCCAAAACTGGTGTGCAGCGTCAGCGCGTTCTTCATCGCTGAGGCCGGGATCAATAATGCGTTTCTTGAGATCGACGCGCTTGGCAGCATATTTCTTAACAAGCTGGAGGCGACGCTTCTCGCGATTGGCCATACAGGTCTTTGCCATGATCAGCTCCGGAAGGGAAAATTGAAGGCCTGAAGTAGCGCCCGGCCTTCCTCATCGGAACGAGCCGTGGTGGTAATGGTAATGTCCAATCCCCGCAGTCGATCGATCTTGTCGTAATCGATTTCAGGGAAAATGATCTGTTCCTTCACCCCAAGGCTGAAATTGCCACGCCCATCAAACGAACGAGGACTGATACCGCGAAAATCGCGGACCCGTGGGATAGCAACACTCACCAAGCGATCCAGAAATTCGTACATACGTGACTGGCGCAGAGTTACTTTGCAGCCAATCGGCCATCCTTCACGAACCTTGAAAGCGGCAATAGACGCACGTGCTTTTGTGATCACGGGTTTCTGGCCTGCGATGCGGGTCAGATCACCCACGGCGCTTTCCAGAACCTTCTTATCAGACACCGACTCGCCCACCCCCATATTGAGGGTGATCTTGGAGATGCGGGGTACCTGCATCACACTTTTGTAGCCAAATTGTTCCATAAGCTGCGGAACAACAACCTGGCGGTAATGGGTTTTCAGTCGAGACATGACCTGTATTCACCTAATTTCACCAGAGTCTCCGAGAAGCCCCTGGCTTTAGCCATGGGGAGGAGAGGAGACGGTTTTTAAGCATAACCGCCAGTCAAAAAAAGCCGGTCTTTCCCGACTGCCAGCCTCTTACAGCGTCTGGCTTTCGCCAGTAATGTTTGCCTCGCCAATGTTTTCAGAGCTTGTACGGTTAACCAAACTTCCTTAACCCCATTAAGGATGTTTAATGGTTATACGACAGAGCTACAGACTGGCACGCATCCGCAGGTGTCATGACTCTAAAAACGTAGTCCGATACTTTGGACTCAGGCTGGTCAAGTTCGAATTTATGAAGTTGACTTCATAAGTCCCTGCCTTTAAGGCGTGGGATTCTTGGCCTAAATGTCAGGCGTCTATAATCTCTTTATTAGATTTGAAATAGCGCACCTTTCGTCCATCTTCTAAGAATCGAAACCCTACCCGATCACCTTTTCCGGTGCCAGAGTTAAACAGGGCCACGTTAGAAACATGGAGTGGCATCGCCTTTTCGACAATCGAAGGACTAATGTTCCGTCCAGGATTACCACGGGTATGGCGTTTAGCGATATTTACGCCCTCTACGACAACGCGTCCCTCATCGGACATTACGCGTTCGACAGTACCCCGTTTACCTTTATCTTTACCAGTGACGACGATAATCTGGTCGCCCTTCTTGATCTTCTGCATGGGATCGATTCCGCTTTACAACACCTCGGGGGCGAGCGAGATAATCTTCATAAAACGCTCGCTACGCAGTTCCCGGGTCACTGGGCCAAAGATGCGGGTACCAATAGGTTGAAGCTGATTATTAAGCAGCACCGCCGCATTTCCGTCGAAACGAATTAGGGAGCCATCTGGCCGACGTACCCCTTTACGGGTACGTACCACAACGGCATCATAGACATCCCCTTTCTTTACCTTACCGCGCGGGATCGCTTCCCTAATACTCACCTTAATGATATCCCCAACCCCCGCGTAACGCCGCTTCGAACCACCCAAAACTTTGATACACATCAACTTGCGCGCACCACTGTTATCGGCGGCATCAAGGACGGTCTGCATTTGAATCATTAGTCTCTCTCCGAACTGCGTCCCAGCCTTCGACCCGCGAAAGCGTGCGATAGTAACACGAGGGCGAACAAAAAACCAAGCCCCCTGTTTCTTCGTAAGCCGTTAAATCCCGCGTGCCCGTTCCAGGACCTCAGCCAATTTCCAGCTTTTGGTCTTGGCCAAAGGCCGACACTGTTCAATGGCGACTACATCACCCTCACGGCAGGTATTCTCCTCGTCGTGAGCGTGGTACTTGGTAGAACGGCGCATATATTTCTGATAGAGAGGATGTTTCACCTGGCGCTCTACCAATACCGTGACGGTCTTGTCCATCTTATCGCTGACGACCCGTCCAACCACCTTGCGCGTAACTCTTTCCGCCTGCTCGCTCATGGATCTGCCTTAATTATTGGCCCGCTCGGCTCTTTTCGTTCAACACAGTCTTGACGCGGGCGATGCTACGGCGTACAGCCTGAAACTGGTGATTTTTTGTGAACTGTTGGCTAGACACCTTCTGCATACGCAGATTGAAATGTTCGCGCAACAGGGCCAAAAGTTCGGCATTCAATTCTTCAACGCCTTTTTGTCTTAGCTCCAAGGCATCCATCACATCACCGTCCGCATTACGAAAGTAGTTTGTACCGGAAGTTTGGCCGCAGCCAAACGGAAGGCCTCGCGAGCAATCTCTTCGGTTACCCCTTCCATCTCGTAGAGCATCCGACCGGGCTGGATCTGGGCAACCCAAAATTCCACCGCACCCTTACCGTTACCCATACGCACTTCCAGGGGCTTCTTGGTAATTGGCTTGTCCGGAAAAACCCGGATCCAAAGCTTGGCACCACGTTTGACATGGCGACTCACGGCTCGTCGAGCGGCTTCAATCTGACGCGAAGTAAGCTGTCCCCAGTTTTGCGCTTTAAGACCATAGGTCCCAAAGCTCACCTGATTACCGCTGGTAGCCACCCCGCGATTGCGCAGTTTATGCTGCTTTCGAAATTTTGTTCTTTTTGGCTGCAACATGATTAATAACTCCTCTCGCCCCGATCACCCCGATCGTTTCGGTGGTCACCGCGCTCGCCACGTTCTCCTCGTCCACCTCTGTCTCCTCTCTCGGACCGCTCCCCACGTTCACTACGACCGCCCGCTGGTTTTTCAGGCGCTGCCTCTACGGCGGCATGAAGACCACCCAAGACCTCGCCTTTGAAGATCCAGACCTTTACGCCAATAACTCCGTAAGTGGTATGGGCTTCGGCAAGACCGTAGTCGATATCGGCACGAAAGGTATGCAGAGGGACACGGCCCTCGTGGTACCACTCGCTTCGAGCGATCTCAGCACCATTGAGGCGTCCTGAGATCCGTACCTTGATACCGAGTCCACCGATGCGCATGGCATTGGTTACGGCCCGTTTCATGGCACGGCGAAACATAATGCGTTTTTCAAGCTGTTGAGCGATGCTCTCGGCGACCAATTGGGCATCCAATTCGGCTTTACGAATCTCCTCGATGGAGACACGTACCGGCATACCCATCCGCTGAGCCAAATCTTTGCGCAAGGACTCGATGTCTTCGCCTTTCTTGCCGATCACAATCCCCGGCCGCGCCGTATGGATAGTGATATGGGCATTACGCGCCGGACGCTCGATATGGATACGACTCACCGAGGCTGCAGCGAGTTTCTTACGCAGATAATCTCGGATCTGGAGGTCCATATTAAGATAATCTGGAAAATCTCTGCTATTGGCATACCACTTGGCATTCCAGTCGCGGACGATACCCAGGCGAATGCCGATCGGATTGACTTTATGACCCATGCTGACCCCGGTTATTTGTCTGCGACAGTCACGGTGATGTGACTGGTACGCTTCAGAATATGCGATCCCCGACCCTTCGCTCGGGCGTGCATACGCTTAGCGACAGGTCCTCCATCGACCCAGATGGCGGCTATCCGCAGATCGTCGACATCCGCCCCTGCATTGTGCTCGGCATTGGCGATGGCCGATTCCAATACCTTTTTAACGAGGCCTGCGGCCTTTTTGTTAGTAAAGGTGAGAACGTTAAGCGCACGAGCCACCGGCAGACCACGGACCAAATCCGCGACCAGACGGGTTTTCTGCGCCGAGATATGCGCATAGCGCAAAATAGCTTTTGCTTCGGCCATAGCGAACCCTGTTACTTCTTCTTGGTCTTTTTGTCCGCCACATGCCCTTTAAAAACGCGTGTTGCGGCAAACTCACCCAGTTTATGGCCGATCATGTTTTCGGTAATCATTACCGGTACATGAGAACGGCCGTTATGAATAGCAATGGTCAATCCGATCATATCCGGTATAACCATGGAGCGGCGTGACCAAGTTTTAATTGGTCGCTTACTCCCGGAGGCCGAGACCCCCTCTACTTTCTTAGCCAGATGCAGATCGACAAATGGCCCTTTCTTAATGGAACGTGGCACCTTATCCGACCTCTCTTAGCCCTTATTTCTGATGACGTCGACGAACGATCATACTGACCGTACGCTTGTTTTTACGAGTCTTGTGGCCCTTAGTAGGTTGACCCCAAGGACTGACCGGGTGGCGACCACCTGAGGTACGACCCTCACCACCACCATGAGGATGGTCTACTGGGTTCATCGCCACACCGCGAACGGTGGGTCGAATACCGCGCCAGCGTTTGGCGCCAGCTTTACCCAGAGAGGCCAAAGAATGTTCTTCATTGCCCACTTCGCCGATAGTTGCCCGACATTCGGAATGGACCTTACGCATCTCACCAGAACGCAAACGTAGCGTCACATAAGGACCTTCCCGTGCGATCAGCTGAGCCGAAGACCCTGCACTACGAGCAATCTGAGCGCCTTTGCCAGGTTTCATCTCCACACAGTGGATCAGTGAACCCATCGGCACATTGCGCAGAGGCAGACAATTACCCGGTTTGATGGGTGCCTCATCGCCGGAGAGCAGCTCGTCTCCGACCTTCGCACCCTTAGGAGCGATGATGTAACGTCGCTCGCCATCCGCATACAGAACCAGGACGAGATGGGCGCTCCGGTTCGGGTCGTATTCCAAACGCTCGACCTTGCCCAGGATCCCGTCTTTATCCCGCTTGAAATCGACAATGCGGTAGTGTTGACGATGACCACCGCCCTGGTGACGCGTGGTGATCCGGCCCTGGTTATTGCGGCCCCCATGTTTTCCCTGGCTTTCGACCAGGGGCCGGAAGGGGCTACCCTTGTGCAGACCCGGCGTCACTACCTGGACTACAAAACGACGCCCCGGTGAAGTGGGCTTTGCCTTGACGATGGCCATAATTAAAACCTTATCACTAATTGCTTTAAAAGAAAAGTCCAGAACTAAAGCGAAAATCGAAGAAAACCTTCTGATCCAAAAAAAGGAACTATTTTTTGGCTTTCGATTTCTTATCTTGACTTTAGACCTTAGAACTTCACTCCAGCGAATTGGCTATTGGAGACCCGCGGTCTCGATCGAAAAACCGGGCTTAAGGGACACGTAGGCTTTTTTCCAATCGCCACGCTTACCCAACCTACGACCGAAACGCTTAACCTTGCCCTTCACATTGGCTACTCGCACCACATCGACCTGGACGTTGAAGAGCAGCTCAACGGCCCCTTTAATTTCCAGTTTGGTCGCATCGGGCAGAACCCGAAATGTCACCTGATTAAGAGTAGTATTGAGATACATCGTCTTTTCAGAAGTACGTGGCGCTATCAGAACCTTCAGTAGACGTTCCTGACTCATGCGAACCTCTCTTCAATCTGGCGCAGGGCACCCACGGTCATGAGCACCTTCTCGAAGCCTATCAAGCTCACCGGATCTACCATCATGGCCTCAGCAAGTCCCACTCCGGACAGATTGCGTGCGGCCAGATACAGATGCTCGGTCAGGGCATTAGTGACGAGGAGTACTTTCTCCAATCCAGAGCCATTGCTCTTCACCAATTTGGGAATGGACATGAGCAGGGATAGGAGTTCGCGGGTCTTGGGAGTAACAGGCTGGATATCGTCCACCACTACTAATCGATCCTGGCGGACCAACTCGGAGAGGATAGAACGCATTGCGCCGCGGTACATTTTGCGGTTGACCTTCTGACTGTGGTCTTGGGGACGAGCAGCAAAGGTTCTGCCGCCGCCACGCCAAATAGGGCTGCGGTTAGTGCCCGCACGGGCACGACCAGTGCCTTTTTGGCGCCAAGGCTTACGGCCACCGCCGCTAACCTCCGCACGAGTCTTCTGGGCCTTGGTGCCTGCCCGACCGCCCGCCAGATAGGCGACAACGATCTGATGAATCAGAGGTTCGTTAAATTCCTGACCAAACACAGCATCGGTCACCTCGACAACAGCAGCATGGGTACCTTGGGTACCGTGTAGCGATAATTCCATCGGTATCCCCCTCAGGACCGGGCCTTAACTGCAGGCTGAACCATTAAGTTACCACCCGGGGCTCCCGGAACCGCTCCTCTCACCAGCAACAGATTACGGACGGAGTCTACACGCACCAACTCCAGATTCTGGATGGTGCATTGCTTGCTTCCCAAATGGCCCGACATCTTCTTGCCCTTAAATACGCGACCCGGAGTCTGGCGCATACCAATAGAACCCGGAGCACGATGGGATAAGGAGTTACCGTGAGTCGCGTCACCCATCGTGAAATGGTAACGCTTAATGGTGCCGGCAAAGCCTTTACCGATAGAGATTCCAGTGACATCTACCATCTGGCCTTTCTGGAAGATATCCACCTTTACCTCGGCACCCGGGGCAATACTCTCCCCTTCACCATCAGCAAGGCGAAATTCCCATAGACCACGACCCGCTTCTACCCTGGCCTTGGCAAAATGACCGGCCATAGGCTTGGTAACACGGGAAGGACGACGGTTTCCAGTAGTTACCTGAAGGGCACGATACCCATCGATTTCGAGGGTCTTCACCTGAGTCACTCGATTAGGCTCAGCCTCAATCACCGTTACAGGAATGGAGGTCCCATCCTCTGTAAACACACGAGTCATGCCAGCCTTACGGCCGACGATACCGATAGTCATTCTATTATCCTCACTAGGCACCGATTACGATTGACCAGTGCCTTAGAACGGCCATGTAAAGGGCCGTTTGATTGATTCCTCCCGAAGAGAGCGAAACGATAGAGGCATATTTCCCGCCCATACCTTGGTTCCAACTCTTTTTCGACAGAAAGTTTCGTAATTAGGTCAACCTAATCTGAACGTCCACACCCGCCGCCAGATTCAACTTCATCAGAGCGTCCACTGTCTTATCGGTGGGATCCACGATATCCATCAGGCGCTTATGGGTACGAATCTCATACTGATCACGGGCATCCTTATCCACGTGAGGAGAGACAAGTATCGTAAAGCGTTCCATCTTGGTTGGCAGTGGAATCGGCCCCCTCACCTGAGCACCGGTACGACGCGCAGTTTCTACAATCTCGCGTGCCGAACGGTCGATCAAGCGGTGATCGAAGCCCTTAAGCCGAATACGAATTCTTTGATTTGCCATGGTTTACGCTCAGTCGATGATCTTGGCGACGACACCAGCACCAACGGTACGTCCCCCTTCACGGATGGCGAAACGTACGCCTTCTTCCATTGCGATCGGAGAAATCAAGGAAACCGTCATTTGGGTATTATCTCCCGGCATCACCATCTCCACCCCTTCAGGCAGATCAACCGCGCCGGTTACGTCCGTAGTCCGGAAATAGAACTGTGGACGATATCCCTTGAAGAAGGGGGTATGTCGTCCTCCTTCGTCTTTGGAAAGGATGTAAACCTCAGCGATGAAGCGAGTATGTGGCGTCATTGTCGTTGGCTTCGCCAACACCTGTCCGCGCTCCACATCCTCACGCTTCGTTCCGCGCAGCAATACTCCGACGTTGTCTCCCGCCTCGCCTCGGTCCAGCAGCTTACGGAACATTTCAACACCGGTGCAGATGGTCTTTACGGTGGGGCGTAGACCAACGATTTCGACCTCATCCCCAACCTTGACGATCCCTCGTTCAATTCGTCCGGTTACCACGGTACCCCGCCCGGAAATGGTGAAGACATCCTCGATAGGCATGAGGAATGGCTTGTCCATTGCCCGTACTGGCTGCGGGAAATAGCTATCCATTGCCTCCACCAATTTCATGATGGACCCGACTCCGAGGTCCGAGGTATCACCCTCGAGTGCCTTGAGCGCAGAACCGATCACGATCGGAGTGGTATCCCCAGGGAACTGATACTTATCGAGCAGTTCTCGGACTTCCATCTCGACGAGCTCTAGCAGCTCGGCGTCGTCCACCATGTCTGCCTTATTCATGTAGACCACGATATAAGGCACACCTACCTGACGGGCGAGCAGGATATGCTCACGGGTCTGAGGCATAGGGCCATCTGCCGCGGATACTACCAGGATCGCCCCGTCCATTTGGGCGGCACCCGTAATCATGTTCTTGACATAGTCAGCATGACCCGGACAGTCCACATGGGCGTAGTGACGGTTCCCCGACTGATACTCAACATGGGCCGTTGCGATGGTGATACCACGCGCCCGCTCTTCGGGGGCCGCGTCGATCTGATCGTAGGCCTTGTACTCCCCACCATAACGGGCGGCCAATACTTTGGTCATTGCCGCTGTTAGTGTCGTTTTACCGTGGTCAACATGACCAATGGTGCCGACATTCATGTGGGGCTTGGTTCGTTGAAATTTCTCCTTGGACACGCTCGTCTACCTCTCTGCCAGGTCTCGAAAAATCGATGTTGACTATTTTGACCAAAAGAAAAGAATTAAAACTCTTCTTTTAATCCGAAAACAAAAGTAAGAAAATAACAATCTGTTCGACTTCACGAAAACTAAAGATCTCGAAAATATTTCTCTTCTATTGAAAGAAAAATATTTTAATCCTTTGGTTTTTGTCTTATCGAGCGGACTTCCTCTTAATCACCGCCTCGGCAATATTGTTTGGTGCTTCTAAGTACTTGCAAAACTCCATGGTATAGGTAGCACGACCCTGAGTAGCAGAGCGCACGTCGGTCGCATAACCGAACATCTCGGCAAGCGGAACCTCCGCACGAATAATCTTGCCTGCGGGTGCGTCTTCCATCCCTTGTACCGTACCACGGCGACGACTAAGGTCGCCCATGACGTCACCCATGTAATCTTCAGGGGTAACGACTTCCACCTTCATGATCGGTTCGAGCAACACCGGACGGGCCTTTCGGCACCCTTCCTTGAATCCCATGGAACCGGCGATTTTGAAGGCCATTTCGCTGGAGTCCACGTCGTGGTAGGAACCGTCAAACAGGGTGACTTTAATATCCACCACAGGAAAGCCGGCCATCACCCCATTCTGCAACTGCTCCTGAATACCTTTATCTACCGCAGGGATGTATTCCTTGGGAATTATTCCCCCCACGATACCATTGATGAATTCATAACCTGTGCCCGCTTCCTTGGGTTCGATACGCAACCAGACGTGACCATACTGACCGCGACCACCGGATTGACGGACAAACTTACCCTCTTGCTCCACATTGTCACGAATCGTCTCGCGGTAGGCCACCTGAGGAGCACCCACGTTGCATTCCACGCTAAATTCACGCTTCATGCGATCGACGATGATCTCCAGATGCAACTCACCCATTCCGGAAATAATGGTCTGGCCCGACTCTTCATCGGTACGCACCCGGAAGGAGGGATCCTCGGAGGCGAGCTTGGACAGAGCAACGCCCATCTTCTCCTGATCTACCTTGGTCTTAGGTTCCACCGCGACCGAGATGACCGGCTCTGGGAATTCCATCAGCTCCAAGGTGATGAGGTGGTCCATCGCACACAGTGTTTCGCCGGTGGTGACATCTTTCAGACCCACGGCTGCGGCGATGTCGCCGGCTCGTACTTCTTTAATCTCTTCACGCGAGTTGGCATGCATCTGAAGGAGACGCCCAATACGCTCGCGCTTGCACTTGATCGGGTTATAGATCGTCGTTCCTGAGGCAAGCACCCCAGAATAACAACGGAAAAAGGTTAATGTACCGACATAGGGGTCGGTCATGATCTTGAAAGCCAGCGCCGAAAACGGCTCTTCATCAGACGCGTGACGGAAGATCTCCGTACTTGCGGCGTCGTCGGCGTTGCCTTTGATCGGGGGCCTGTCCACCGGCGAAGGTAGATACTCAATGACGGCATCCAACATGGCCTGCACGCCTTTGTTCTTAAAGGCTGACCCACACGTAACGGGGACGATTTCATTGCGCAGAGTTCGCGCACGTATCCCCGCCTTGATCTCCTCAACGCTCAGTTCTTGGCCATCCAGATACTTTCCCATGGTCTCATCGGAAGCATCGGCTGCGGCCTCGACCAGTTTCTCTCGCCATTCTTGGCACGTCTTCACCATAGAAGCGGGGACATCTTCTTCGGTATAGGACATGCCTTGACTTGCATCGTCCCAATAGATGGCCCGCATGGTAACCAGGTCCACCACCCCTTTGAAGGTCTCCTCCGCTCCAATGGGGAGCTGCAAGGGGACAGGCGTTGCACCTAAGCGACTCTTGATCTGTCCAACCACTCGCAGGAAGTCGGCACCGGCGCGATCCATCTTATTGACGAAGGCCAAGCGTGGAACTCCGTACTTGTTGGCTTGGCGCCATACCGTCTCGGACTGGGGTTCAACGCCACCCACCGCACAAAACAGAGCACAGGCTCCATCCAGCACGCGCAACGAACGTTCCACCTCGATGGTGAAATCTACGTGGCCCGGGGTGTCGAGAATATTGACTCGATGCTCCGGAAATTGTTTACGCATTCCGTACCAAAAACAGGTCGTCGCTGCAGAGGTGATGGTGATCCCGCGCTCTTGCTCCTGGACCATCCAGTCCATGGTAGCGGCGCCGTCATGCACCTCGCCCATTTTATGGGAGACTCCGGTATAGAACAGAACACGTTCGGTAGCGGTAGTTTTACCAGCATCAATATGGGCCATGATGCCGATATTTCGGTAGCGCTCGATGGGCGTCTTACGTGGCACAGCGAAAAACCTCGTTGCGATTCATGCCGCTGATACTACCAGCGATAATGAGCAAATGCCTTATTGGCATCTGCCATCCTGTGGGTGTCTTCACGCTTCTTTACGGCAGTACCCTTGCCTTCGTAGGCTTCTAGGATCTCTCCGGCCAAGCGCATTCCCATAGACTTCTCACCACGTTTACGTGAGGAATCTACTAGCCAACGCATGGCAAGGGCTGTGCGACGTACCAAACGAACTTCCACCGGCACCTGATAAGTGGCACCGCCAACACGACGAGACTTTACCTCGACTGCGGGACGAACGTTGTCTAGCGCCTTATTGAAGATCTCCAACGGGTCGCTATTACGCTTCGTTTGAAGCTGGGTAAGCGCCCCATAGACGATCTGCTCGGCTACCGACTTTTTGCCACGTTTCATTACAACGTTAATAAACTTGGCCAGGATCTCGTTCCCATATTTTGGATCTGGGAGGATCGTCCTTTTTTCAGCAACTCTTCTTCTAGGCATAGTCTGTACCTGACGAAATTCTTTGCGACGTACTTAACCCATAGTGAAATTACTGTCACAAGGGTAACGGTACGGTAAGATGCACTCGGAGACGGACGAAACAATTAAAGGTGCGCACGAGTGCGCCATAGTTTCATCCGCTTTCCAAGAGGTTCCTTACGACTTGGGTCGTTTGGCACCGTACTTCGAGCGCCCCTGACGGCGGGCATTGACCCCGGAGGTGTCCAAACAACCGCGTACCACGTGATAACGCACACCCGGAAGGTCTTTAACGCGACCACCACGGATGAGCACCACCGAGTGTTCTTGTAGATTGTGACCTTCACCACCGATGTAGGTGGTTACTTCCATGCCATTGGTGAGACGTACACGTGCCACTTTACGCAAGGCCGAGTTCGGCTTCTTAGGCGTGGTTGTGTAAACGCGGGTACATACTCCCCGCTTCTGCGGACAACTGTCGAGGGCAGGGACACTGCTCTTGCCCTGCTGCCTTACCCGCGGCTTGCGTACCAACTGATTCGTTGTTGCCATCGATTGACAATCTCCAACCCCTGACCAAACACGGAACCACCCGACGGATGGCCGAACCGCACAAAGCGGTATAAAGAGTGATACTCGTTACACAAAATGGCAGACCCAAACCGCTGGGTCTGCCAAAGATCGGCAATTCTATCGATATCCAAAGTCTGCCGTCAATAGGGAAAGCAACGTTGGGTCACTTTCCCATAAACCATGCAGAGAATGGCAGAAAAGCGCAAACGGCGAGGGCACCACAAGACACACTCAACCGTCTCACCACCAGTGGGACAAGGGATACTTAATAAAAGGCCGCTCATTTAGGCGAGAGATCATCGCGGCTTTTTCCATAAAGTTCAACCTAGATTCTAAAATAAATGATAATTAACTCAAGTTACCACCCAATGACTCAATCTGACCCTCATTCCGCCGATACTAACGGACAACAACTTGGGTTAACCATAATCTTCCAGTATGATAGATGTTATCCTTGCGGTGTTCGACTCGACGCTGACGCCTCTAAAACCCCGTTTAAACTTGGACTATCCAGCATTACCGTAGATATATCGCTCTCTATTGATATGGTTTCCAGTCTACAACTGCAGTCCTGGTTGGGCAGTCTCACCGAAGATGATTAAAGAATGGACATCCATCGTCCTTTCGTACTTCATAGCCCTTTTTTTCCTGCTGGTGATCAACCTGAGGCTATCCGTGCCCTGATTTCGGGTCTACGGGATGACGCTTTATCGGCTCTTACCCTGCTGGGGGTAACTGGTTCCGGCAAGACC